>ERZ1026792.31-NODE-31-length-170533-cov-7.109227_pt1 | contig 170533 bp, 163 predicted proteins | sample MGYA00520884_ERZ1026792 | MGnify/ENA primary metagenome ERZ1026792 (study PRJEB33270, sample SAMEA104284473) | anaerobic digester metagenome | biome: Anaerobic digester microbiome; feature: mesophilic sludge digester; material: Anaerobic digester biomass | place...
CCAATCGGGGTGCCACCGTGCGTCGACCTCGGCGAAATACACCGAAAAGTCTTTCGCCTCAGTCGTGTCGAAAACGTCGAGCATGAGGCCAGTATGACGATGGCCTGTGACAACGAAGCCGCCACAAGACCCTGAGTTGGAACATGCCGTGGGCCGCATCACCGGATGGGCGGGCGACTGCCAACGATGATCTGCAAAGAGAGGGACGTGCAGTCGTTTCGAGAGCGTTGCATCACTCGCCTGCACCTGAAGATGCGGCCCACTCGGAGCTCTCGACGGGTGAGACTTCCCACGAGGTTCGAGGAAGAGCCTCACGAGGCGTTCCAATGGCTGCGGATCGTGTCTAGTGTGAGTTTGCGCATGAGGTGGGGTCCGCCGAGACGCAGCACAAGGGGAATCATGAAGCTTGTTACAGGTCGTTCGATCAGGATGGCCGCCGCCTTGATGGCGTTGGCAACCTTGGGCGCAGCTTGTGGTTCGGCGCCGACACCAGGCAACGGCCCCGGCAAGCTGGTGGCGTTGGGCGACTCCTTTACCGCCAACTCGACGCTGCTGCCCACTACCACGACCAACGGCTGTAATCAGTCGAAGCAGAATCAGCCACGGCTGGTTGCATCCCGCCTTGGCATTGCGGACGTCACCGATGCCAGCTGTGACGGCGCCCAAACCGGCGACATCATGGGCGGTTCGGCCCCGCAGATCAACAAGGTCACCTCATCTGCCAGTGTCGTCATGGTCTCGATCGGCGGCAATGATCTGGGGTTCTCCGATATCGCTGTGCAGTGTTCCAAGCGGGCCATCACCTTTAAGACCTGTCAGGGTGATTACGTCAAGGGCGGAACCGATTCGCTGACGGCCAAGGTGGCGGCCACCAGACCCAAGGTCGATCAGGTGCTCGCTGCCGTGAAGTCGCGGGCGCCTCAGGCCCGGGTCGTGCTGTACGGCTACCCGACGCTGCTGCCGATGACCGGCAGCTCCACCTGCCTGGGCATGACCTTCGCCTCGTCCGACGTGCCGTATCTGCGAGCAAAGCAGGCCGAGCTGAACGTCATGCTGAAGGCGTCGGCCCAGGCCAAGGGCGTCACCTACGTCGACGTGTACGGCCCGAGCGCCGGTCATGACCCGTGCTCGTCCACACCGTGGGTCAACAAGGTAATCGACATCCCGCCGCTGCATCCCACCCATCGGGGCCAGACGGCCGTCGGTAACCTGATCGCCGACGCCCTCAGCTAACCGAGGCATCCCACAAGGTGTATCTCCGGCACGGACTGGGCAGTGCCGTCTCGATCTGTCGTCGAAGGATTGATGGAGAACGAGGCTTGGGACGTTCGTCGCGTAGGCTGAACGGCGCCGCTATGGAGCAACCAGTGAACACTCCCGCCTCCGATGAACAGCAGCCGAGCGCTGCGCGCCGGGCGATTGCCACCTCCGGCGTGATGGCCATCGTCGCGGCCCTGGTGGCCTACTTCGGGCGTCGCAGCACGCCACCAACGACGTCGTGACGGCGCCACCCGTCGATTGGGTCGAGGCTGCCGAGGCTGCCGATCCCGCGAGCCTCGCTGATCAGGCTGCTGTGGCGGCGCTCCTGGGGCGCGAGCCGCAGGGAGACTTCGAGGTGGTGGTTCGGCGTACCGGTGGCGCCCCGGTGGTGATCGAGAATGCACCGGTTTTGCCCGGCGGTCGGCCGATGCCCACCCGCTGGTGGCTGGTGGATGCTGAGCTGTGTCGGCGTGTGGGCACCCTGGAAGCCGAGGGTGGTGTGCGGCGGGCTGAGGCGGAGGTGGGGGAGGCGGTCATGGCGGACGCCCATCGGCGCTACGAGATGCTGCGCGACCGGGCGATGCCCCAGGATCACCACGGCCCGCGTCCCACCGGGGGGGTGGGCGGCACGCGGCGCGGTGGCAAGTGCCTGCACGCGCACCTGGCCTGGTGGCTGGCGGGTGGCGACGACCCCACTGGGGCGTGGGTGGCGACCCGGCTGGTGGAACGAGGCCAGGCTCCCGACCTGAGACGTGGGGATGAGCCGGTGCTGTGGCCCGAAGCGCGCGATGGCAGCGCCGACGGCGACGGCAGCGCCGACAGCGATGGCGGCGATGAGAACGACGGCGGCGATGAGAACGACGACATCGAAGGGTGTGATCCGTGACCTCCGAAACCTCTGATCGTCCGGTGCTGGCGGTGGATATTGGCACCAACACGGTGAACACGTTGCTGGCGGCGCCTGGCGAGACGCCGGTGCGACAGACGTACTACACCCGTCTTGGCGAAGGGCTCGACGCCGACGGGTCGCTCTCAGAGCAGGCCATGGGCAGGGCGTTGGGCGTTCTGGGGGAGGTTGCGGGCCTTGCCGAACAGGCCGGCGTGGCCTCGGTTGGGGCGACGGCAACATCCGCGTGCCGAGACGCCTCCAACGGCGGCTCGTTTCTCGCTCGAGTGGGTGAGGTGCTGGGCACCGTGCCCCGCGTCGTCTCGGGCGACGAGGAGGCACGGTTGAGCTTCATGGGCGCGGTCACCGGCGGCATTGAGACCTTTGGGCCCGCCGGGGCAGATTCGTTGGTCGCTTCGCTGGAGGGGCCTGTTCTGGTGGTGGACATCGGCGGCGGCTCCACCGAGTTGGCGCTGGGCCACCTCGCCGGAGGCACCGCCACGTTCACGGCGTCGGCATCACTCCAGGTGGGCTCGGTGCGCTTCACCGAACGCTACCTGCACTCCGATCCGCCCCGTCCGGAGGAACTGTCCGACTGCCTTTCGGTTGCTGAGGCCACCCTGGACGAGGTGCTGTCGGTTCAACCGTCGTTTGGTTCGGCGACCACGCTGGTGGTGGTCGCCGGTACCGCTGAGACGATCGGCGCCGTGGAACTGGGCCGCTGGGACGATCGTGAGCTCCACGGCCTGGCGATGTCCAAGGCCCAGGTGGAAGACGTGTTTCGCACACTGGCCACCGAGCCTGCCGACGATCGGCGACACAATCCGGGTCTGCCGCCGGAGCGCGTCGATTACATCGTGGCCGGCTGTTGCATCCTCGTCACCATCATGCGGCGCATGGGGTTTGCCGAGTGTCTCGTGTCGATCGGGTCGGTCCGGGATGCGGTCTGGGATGAGATGGTGGGCCCGGCGAACGCCGGGACCGTCGACAAATCGTCGAGTCCGGTCGCCGGGTCGAGCTCCGAAGCGACCTGACCGTTGCCCCGCTGGTCGGCACCGGGCAAGCGGCGCTCCACCTCGGTTTTGGTGGGACGACGGGTCACGCTGCGCGTGCTCACCGCCCACGACTTTGAGGCGTGGCGGACGGTACGGCGCCGTTCGGCCGGTTGGCTGGAGCCATGGGAGCCAATGAAGCAGCCGTCGCAGGGTGATCCGGTGGAGGACAAGGGGTCCTTCGCTGCTCGCTGCGCCGCCCGGTTGCGTGAGATCGAGGTGGGAGGCGGTTATGGGTTTGGCCTGTTCTGCCAAGAGGGTTTCGCGGGAGAGGTGAACCTGTCCAACATTCGTCGAGGTCCGGCTCAGACGGCCCTCCTTGGCTATTGGGTCGACCAGGGCCTCGCCGGTCGAGGCCTGGTTCCCGAAGGGGTGGTGTTGGCCCTGCGTTTCGCCTTCGAGGATTTGCAGTTGCATCGGGTGGAGGCGGGCGTGCTGCCCCGAAACGCGGCCAGCCTGCGGGTGATGGACAAGCTGAAGCTGGCCCACGAAGGCATCAGCCGGGGCATGCTGGAGATCAACGGGCGCTGGGAGGACCATGAGCGGTTCGCCATGGTGGCCGAGGATTGGGTCGAACGCCGCGAATCCCTGCTGACCGAGTGGGTCTGGTAGCGAGGCTCAGCCCTTGGAGCTGATTTTTCGGGACATCGCCGCCAGTCGCTCGGCAAAATCCCCCTGGTCCATCGACCACAGCTGGGTGATGAGTTCACGGTTGACCGCCTCGTCATGGGTGGCCGCCGTGTCGATGGTGCGGAGTGTTTCGGTGGCCCGAATCAGTAGCTCTCGGGGGGCCTGGGCTGCGCCGGCCGCCAGGTCGATGGCGTTCTCCAGCAGGTCGTCGTCGGGTACGCAGCGATGAGCGAGGCCGCGTTGGTCGGCCTGGACGCCGTCGAGCACCTCACCGAACAGCATCATGGCGGCAGCGGTCTGGTGGCCGACCGCCCGCCTCAGCATCCAGCTGTGGCCGCCCCCCGGGTGGATGCCGAGCGACAAGAACCGCGTGTCGAACCGGGCTGAACGGGCGGCCAACCGCACGTCGGCGGCCAGCGCCAGGTTCATGCCGGCACCGACGGCGGCGCCGTTCACCGCCGCCACCGTGGGCAGCGAGCAGCGGGCGACGCGCAGGAACCCGTCGTAGATGGCCCGGAGACCGGCTTCGCGTGAGGTTCCCAGCGATGACAGATCGGCTCCGGCGCAGAACACCGATCCGGCGCCGGTCACGACCAGGGATGAGACGCCTGAATCTGCCTCGATTCGGTCGACCGCAGCGGTGATCTGGTGGCACATGTCCAGGGTGAAGGCGTTGGCCCGCCTGGGGTCATCCAGCGTGAGCACGGCGACGCCCCCTTCGTGAACCTCCAGCCGTGCCAGCGAGTGGGGGTCACCCGTCGTTGCGGACCGGCTTTCAGGCGCCATCCGGCTCGTCCTCGACCTGAGCGGCACGGTTGCGGATCACCGCGGGTGAGTGGCGAAAGAACTGCTCGACGTCGCTCTCGTAGCGATACTTGGGCCGGTGCCGTCCCATCGTGCGACGTAGCCGGAGGGCGCGCACGAAACTGTCCACGGACTGTGCGGAGGTGAAGTCGTACTTGAACCCGGCGGCCTTGAGCTTGGAGTTGTCGATGCCCCGGCCGTAGCGAAGCAGCGCAAGGTACGCCGGGGGGAGATCGATCAGCCCGAGGCGTTGCAACGGCAGCGTGGCGAGGTCCGCACCGATCGCCGGAAGGTAGCCGGGCCGCTTGCCGACCATGGAGATGACCTCGCTCCATGGCAGCAGCCCGTCCCCGGCCACGTTGTAGGTGCCGGCCAGGCGGTGGTTCATGGCGAACAGGATGGACCTGACCACGTCCTCCTCGTGGGCGAACTGCAGCCGCGGATCGAAACCGAACACGGTCGGCACCAGTGGCAACTCCAGCGCCCGGGTGAGTGGGGTGCGAATGTCGGCCCCCAGCACGTTGGCGAAGCGCAGCACGGACACCGCAACCTCGGGGTTGTCCAGGTTGAAGTCGCGTACGTAGCCCTCCACCTGGGCGATTGAACGCTCGACGGTGGATCGGGGGTTGTGGCTGCGGGGTGTGTCCTCGGAGAACCAGGTGGGGTCCTCAGGCGCCGTGCCGTAGGCCATGGCCGAGCTTTTTACCACCACCGTGCGCACCGTGGAGTTCGGCGCGCTGGCCGCCGCGAAGAGGTTCATGGTGCCGATGACGTTGATCTCGTGCATGCGACGGCTGGTGAACTGCGTCGGGTCCACCACCAGAAACGTGTGCAGGATGGTGTCGATTCCGCACTTGTCAACGATTCTGCTGAGGATCGAGTAGTTCTGATCGGTTCGCACGTATTCGGTGCGATCCAGTTCGATCGTGGGCGCTTCCACATCGAGGCCGATGATGTGGCCGACGCGGTCGTCGGCCTCCAGCGCCTTGGCCACCCGTCCGCCCCAAAACGTGCCCAGGCCGGTGATCAGCACGTTCGAAGGGCCGGTTCGTCGAGCCATCTCAGCCACCCCACCAGGTACGTCGCTCGGCAACCATCTCGTACAGCGTCTCCTGAATCTGGCGTTGTATCGCCTGGGAGTGATCCATCACCCGGGTTCGGGAGTAGCGCTTCTGAGATGGGGGATCGTCGAAACGAATCGGCGGGAGGACCCGCAGTTTGAACTTGGCGGGGAGCGGCACCAGCGTGCCGAGTGGCCCCAGCACCAGGCTCTGAGGGGTGAGCGGAAGGTACGGCATGCCAAGCGCCTTGGCTCCGGGCAGCCGCAGCAGCACCGGGCTGGCCTCCTCGTTACCCATCACCGCGATGGGAATGATCGGCACGCCGGCCCGCATGGCGATCTCCACAAATCCACCTCTGCCAAACCGGGCCAGCTTGTAACGGTTGCCGATCGTCTTCGAGGTTCCTTTGATGCCTTCGGGAAAGACCAGCACCAACTGACGCTGGTTGTGCAGTAATCGATACGCGTTGTCGGGGTGGGCGGGCAGGCCGCCGGCCCGGGACCACATGGTGCCCACCACCGGAATCTTGCGGAAGAAGTTGTCTGCCAGTCCGTACACCGGGCGTTCGAGTTCGGTCTCGATGCCGTGCATGATCACGGGGGCATCGGAGGGCACCGCACCGGCATGGTTGGCGACCAGGAGCGCGCCGCCGTCGGTCGGGATGTGTTCCAGACCCTCCCACTCCGCACGGAAGTAGTGGCGGTAGATGGGATCGAAGGCGCGACGTGCCAACCTGCGAATGTTCTCGGACCGCCCCCACTCGTCCACATCGCCGAGCCGGGGATCATCGTCGGGGGCGATGGCCGAATCGGTGGTGGGCACGTGCACCATTTCACTTCCTGTGATCGACGTGTCGGTCGGTGAATGCCCGCGCTCACCCGTGATCGGCACAACGTTGGTGCTGCTGTCTGGGGAGCGGCTGTCCGGCATGTCCCCCAGCATAGAAGGCCTACTGTTCGTCGGCCGACGAGGTGGGGGTGAAGTCGGTGGTGAGGCAGACGCGCTCTGCGATGCCGAAGCCGGTGACCCGTTCGGGTGGTTCCCCGGGTGAGGTCGCCTCCAGAGCCACCGAGACCGAACCGCCCACACGGGGTGACAACGCCACCCAACCGTCCCCAAAGCCGATTTGTTGAAGCCCGGCGGGAAGCGAGGCGGGTGATACCCGGTCGCCGACCTTGAGGACCGTTCCGGACGGCAGGCCCGGCCGGTCTCCGACGGGGAGGGTCAGCGGGATCGTCCGCTCGGTCGTGGCCAGGTCGGGGCCGGTGATCCAGATCGTCCGGACGGCGCCGTTGGCCAGACCGAAGTGCATCGGCCCGACCCGCACGACCCGGTCGACGCCCACAAAGCACGGCGGCACCGGCGGGTACTCCACACGAGACACCACCTGCCCCAACGCATCGTTCAACTGCGCCTCGGTCGCACCCAGCGCGACGGGGCCAAGACCTTTTTGGTCGAGGTTCAGGCTGGCGGGGAACTCCGGGACCGGCTGGGATTCCGCACCCTCTTCGGGTGGGGCGACGCCATCGGACACGATTCGGATGCGGCCACCGTCAACCTTGGCCGTGATGGTGCGAAGCGTGGGTCCATCAGCCGACTCCAGCACCGAGAGTTCCACCTGTCGGCCGTTGGCCCCGGTTGCCAGGGTCACCGTCGACCCGCCCTCGACCGGGTCGGTCGCAACGGCGGACCTCGTGGGCTTCGCCGCGGTGGGGGCCGCTGGCGGGGGTCCGTGCCACAGGCTGGCCGAGAGCGCCACCTGGCGCCGTCCATCGGCGCATCGATAGGCGGCGACCAGGTCATCGGCACCGTCGCCGTCGAGGTCGTCCAGCAGGGCGGTGCCCTCCAGGGCGACCTTTGTGGTCGAACCGTCGGCGGCATCGAGGCTTCCTGCCCCGTTGCTGAGGGTGACGATGCTCGCCCCGTCACCACAGTCGATGGCCGCACTTCCGTTCTGGGCGGTCGCTACGGTGAGTGCCGGGGTGCGTCGTTTCGCGGTGGTTGTGGTGGCTGTGGTGCGGGTCGGACGCCCTGCGGTCGTGTCGGTGACGAACGTGGTGGAACTGGCACTTGAGCCAACGACCTGGCCGTCGGCGTCCAATTGAACCTCGCGATCCACCCGCTCCACCCTCACCTCGCGGCCCGAGCACGACCCGGCGACGAGCAGCGCCCCCGCCACGGCCAAGAGGGGCAGCATCGAACGTCGTGCGGGTTGCACAGCGGCCGGCGCCCCGTCGGCGGGTGGATTTCTCACCATGAGCTTCCGGGGAATTGGCATCTGGGTCAGGGTCCGGGGGGTTGAAGGCGGGACGAAACGTTCACGCCCGGAAATCATGCCCGATGCGCAGCCGTCCGGCGGGGATTGGGCTGCTGTGGTGTCCACCGTGTGCCCCGGGGGTTTGTCCGGTGTCAGTTCAAGCGCTGTAGCCGGGAGATCATGCCGTTCATCTCGGCGATCTCCATGCTCTGGTTGCGAGCCATGATCTTGGCCTGGTTTCGTACTCGTGGATCGGCGGCTCTGGCGGCCGCATAGTCCGCCATGTGGATGCCGCCCCGGTGGTGATCGTTCATCATCTGGAGAAAGAGGATGTCCTTCTCGGTGCCTGTGGCGGCTCGGAGCGCCGCCATTTGCTGGGGGCTCTGCATGCCGTCCATCTGGTCGATCGGGGTGGGTGTTTTCATCCACGTCATGGCGGTTCGGTCGAGGTCCCCCAGGTCGTGGCCCCACTCGCCCAACCACGCCGCCATGGCGCCCTGCTCGAAGCGCTGCTGGATGACGATTTCCTGGGCTTCGCCCCGCACGATTTTGTTGGACGCGTCCGCAGCCATGATCAGGCTCATCTCCACGGCCTGATCGTGGTGGTGGTACATGTCCTGGAGGAAACCGACGTCGACCGAATCGGCCGCAGGGTGGGAGGGTTCGCCGATGCTGTGACCGACCAGGCCGGCGATCAGCCCCACCAGCAGGATTGCGGCCAGCCAGCCCCCCTGCCGGTTCAGCCAGTCCAACGCTCGCCCGGCTGCGGCATCCGCCCCCGTGGCCTCAGGCTCCGTGGCCTCAGGCTCCGCGGCCTCAGGCTCCGTGGCGGCTTCCGAGGGCGCGGTGTTGGGCTCGGGGTCGTCGAGGAGCGGGGGAGGTGGCGAGACCATCGCCCCACGCTACCGGCGAGGCCCCTCGGCGGGTACTCGGCCCTGAAGGATCGGCTACCGGATCGTGCGTCGACGGCTCACTGTCACAGCGGGTCGCCATGATGACCCTCGTGAACGTGTCCTCGCTCGATTTCGCCCGAACCAGCCGTCGTGTGGCGGCGGCCGCCCGCAACGGCGGCCTGGCCGTACCCGTCTTCCGCAGCCCGCCGGCCACGCCGGGGCTCGACCGCACCCTCAAGCGGCGTCCCGACGGCAGCCCGGTGGTGGCCGTCCGCCTGGGGGGCCGCCCGGAGGCTGCGGTGTGCGCCGACCTCATCGATGGGGTGCTGGCGGTCAACCGGCTCGATGCAACTGCGGCCGCCCACTGGCGTCGGGTGCTCTGGTCGGCCGCCGTCGGGCATGAGGTCGAGCGTCTGGCCGCCTGATGGTGTCGACGGGGGCAACATCTGTGCAGGCACGCAGTATCTGGCCACGGACGCTTGGTGCCATCGGGTTGGGCGGTACGTTGGTGGACCGGCCCGGGTGGCGAAACTGGCAGACGCAGGGGGCTTAAACCCCCTGGGAGTTCACTCTCCGTGCGGGTTCGAATCCCGCCCCGGGCACGCTGGATCACGTTTGAGGGAATTCTTCGGGGCTGCGGCCTATGGTGAGCTTCAACCACGACATACGGGAGGAGGCTGACCATGAGTAAGTCCAAGAGCAAGGGCAAGAAGAACAGCAAGGGCAAGAAGAACAGCAAGGGCAAGAAGAACAGCAAGGGCAAGGCCGACGCCAAGGCCAAGAAGGGCAAGAAGGGCAAGAAGGGCAAGGGCAAGAAGAAGGGCTAGTCAGCAGGTCGTTGCGGTGGCCGGGCCCCGTGATCGGGCCTGGCCACCGTGGCAATGCCGCCGCCACATCGGGCCCTCGACCATCGGCGGCTCTCGGCAAGGTGTCGCCGGGGAGGGTTTCGCCCGGCGGTCACCAGTTGTGAACCGTTGCGTCCCTCCATTTCCGTCAGCAGTCCGGATCAAAGAGCGCTTCGAGGCCGTGATGAGTTCGCAGATGCGATGAGGGTCTGGCCCTGACCTGCCGGCTCAACCGTTGAGCTCAGGCGTCGAGGCGCCGAAGCTTGATGATGCCGTCCACCAGGGTGGCCTCCTGGCCTCCTGGGCCGGTTGCCAGGCGCGCTGCGGTCTCGCAGCGCTGCACCTCCCACCGGGCCCGATCAACGCTCAGGTCGGCGAGTTCGTCGTCGGGTGATGGCATCGCCGGAGCGTCGTCTGCCACGTCGGCCCACGGCGGAAACTCGGCGTGGCTGACGATCAGCAGCGTGCCCCCGGGCGCCACCGCACCCATCGCCTGCTGAAGGATCTCGGCGCGTGCCAATGCCACTTGGGAGTGGAGGAACTGGGCTGACACCAGGTCGTACTCCCCTGTCGGAAACGACGATCCCAGCTCGTGTCGCTGCCAGACGATGCTCGTTGAAAGGCCACGTTCAGCGGCCTGGGCGGCGCCTCGGTCGAGTGCGGTCTGTGAGATATCGACGGCGGTCACGGTCCAGCCCCGCTCGGCCAGCCACAGGGCGTCGCCGCCCTCGCCGCAACCAAGGTCGAGGGCCGTGCCGGGATGCCGGCCCGCCGCCTCGGCCGCCAGCACCGGGTTCACCTTGCCGCTCCACACCTGTGGGCGGTCGAGGTAGCGGGCCTCCCAGTATTGGGTCGGGGTCTGGGCGGGGGTATCCGGCCACCACGGCTTGCGCAGCGGCGACTTCAGCAGCTTGCCTGCGGCCGAGCGGGGAAGCTCGTCGTGCACCTCGAAGCTGCGGGGGCACTTATAGCCGGCCATTCGTTCTCGACACCAGGCCACCACGTCGGCCTCCAACGCCTCGTCCCAAGCGAGGCCTTCGGCCAGCGAAACGGCGGCGTGTACCGACTCGCCCATCTCGGCATGGGGCACGGCGAACACGGCGACGTCTGAGATCGCCGGGTGGTCGGCCAACACCGCCTCGATCTCGGCCGGGTAGATGTTGACGCCTCCCGACACGATCATGTCGATGGTGCGGCCGGACAGGAAGAGGTAACCCTCGTCGTCCAGGTAGCCGACATCGCCCAACGTCCCAAAACCGTTGCGGTGCGCCGAGGCCGTCTTGTCCGGTGCGTTGTGGTACTCGAAGTCGCTGCCCAGCAGGCTGCGAAACCAGACCTGCCCGGGTTGGCCCTGGGGCACCGGCTCGCCCAGGTCGTCGAGCAGGGCAAGCTCGAAGCTGGGTAACGGCTTGCCGACGCTGCCTGGTCGTTCCAGCCACTCGTCGGAGGTGATCACGGAGATGAACCCGCCCTCCGTGCCCCCGTAGTACTCGGTGACGATGGGACCGAGGGCATCGATGAGGTCGCGCTTCGTCTGGGGCGGGCAGGCGGCGGCGCCGTGGATGACCGAACGCAACGAGTCACCTGAGAACGCGGCCCAGCGCTCATCGTCAAGGTCCAGCAGCCGCATCATTTGGGTTGGGACCAGATGGATGTTGGTCACCTGGTGCTCGTCGATCAACGACAACAGTTCGTCCGGATCGAAGCGGTGTTGGAGCACGACGGCGTTGCCGCACAACAGCGAGAAGTGGGCGAACACCCATTGCGCTGAGTGGTAGATGGGGCCACAAATGGCCTGGACCGCTTGTTGATCAGAGGCGCCCGTGATCCGCAGCTCCATCGCGGGTGCCAGCGAGTGGGCGATCAGGGTGAGCACCTCGGGGGGCCCGCCGACCGTGCCCAGCACCGATCGCACACCTTTGGGGCGCCCGGTCGTGCCCGAGGTGTAAAACATCGGGCCGCCCCGTTCGGCGTCGGCGATTTCGCCTGGAACGCCCGAGGCGACGAGCTCCTCGTATCCCTCGAACCCATCGGGCGGGTCATCGGCACCGTGCCCGTCCGGGCCGTCGACCAGGACGCGCACCGACGGCAGGCGCACCGAGGGCAACGCTGCTTCGGTGGCGCCCGCAAGGGCGAGGGCAGCGGTCACCACTTCGACCCAGCGGGCATCGACCACGACGGCCGCCGCATCGGTGTCGCCCAGCACGTAGGCGACCTCGTCGGCCACCCAGTGCCAGTTCACCGGGACGAGCAGCCAGCCCCCGTGGGCGCAGGCGAGCGCGACCTCGATGGCCTCGGCCTGGTTGCCCAGCATGGCCATCACGCAGTCGCCCGAGTTGAGGCCGCGATCACGAAGGGCGTGCACCAGACGTTCGACCCGCTCGTTGAGTTGGACCCAGGTGCGGGTGCCCCGGCCATCGACGATGGCCGGTTCGTCGCCTCGCGTTGCCACGATGTCGTTGAGCAGGACGGCCATCAGAGGCCCCGCGCCAAAGGGGCGGGTTCGCGGAGTTGGTTGGACGGCGTCGTCGCTGAGATCGGCTTCTTCATGGCAGGAACGTAGCTCGCCGTGCCTCGGTACCGTCCCCAAAACCGGAGTCCTGAAGTCATGGACCACTGAAACCCGATGCCCTACCTGAGGGCGGACCGCGGAGGTTGGTTCAAGGCGCCCCGGCCTTGCGGCGGGCCCGATGATCGGCGGTGTGGGTGCGGCTGGCGCAGCGCGGGTCGTCGCAGAACCGCCGGGAGCGGTTGCGGGTGGCGTCATAGAACAGGTCGTCGCAACCCTCGGCGTCGCATCGACCAAATCGGGCGGTGCCGTGCTCGCACACCTCCTGAGCCAACGCGATGACGATGTCGGTGATGACCTGGTCGTCGAAGGTGGCGGTGTTGGGTGTCCAGTGAATGTGGGCGGGGACGCCGTCGTGTTCGACGATTGCCGGTGCGATGGGCAGTTCGGTGAGCTCCTCGTTGATGCGGGCGGCGGCATCCAGGGTGGTCATGGCGTGCAACTCACGAAGCAGGGGCGTCAGCTGGGCCAACCGCCTACCGACCCGATGGATCGACGCCGACGATGCGGTGGCAGCGCGGCTGAACCCGTCGTCGAGCAGGGTCTGGCGAATGTCGAGCGTGTCGTCGGTCGCCCGGTTGGCCAGCTGGAATGCGAGTTCCAGAGTCACGCGGATCTCCGATTGGGTGACCGACGAAAGCTGCATGTGCCCCATGCTACGGCGGGATGGGTCGACGCGATGAGTCAAGTCGTGATAGACCCTTACCCTTCTCAACGAGCTAAACGCGTCTAGACCCTTACCGGTGCGTCCGGGCCCGGTCGGTGATGCGCACCCCAGGAGGTGTCCCGTGTCGTCAATCGTTCTGTCAGCCATGTTGGTGGTGGCCAACGTGATGGGCGCAGGCATGATCGTGCCCCAGGTGGCGCGCCTCAATCGCCTCAAGACCACCGAGGGCATTTCGGCGGCCTGGATCGGCGTCGGCCTGGCGATGAACCTGTGGTGGGTGGGTTACGGGTTGGCGAACGGCCTGTGGGGCATCATCCCCGTGTCGGTCGTCGCCTTCGCGCTCTATCTGGTGATGGCCGCCCAATTCGTTGCCCTGAACGGGCTTGGGTCATTGCGCAGCTGCGCCAGGGGAGCGGCATTGCTTGGCCTCCTGCCGGTGCCCGCTCTGGTCCTGTCGGGATGGCCGACCGCCGGCCTGGTGGTTGGGCTCTGTTATGCGATCCAGTTTGCTCCGGCCGCCCTCGCTGCGGTCCGCTCCGACCAACTCGAGGGTGTGTCGCCCGTGACCTGGGTGATGGCGGGAACCGAGGCGGCGATCTGGCTTGTCTATGGGTTCCATCAGGGTGACGCGGCGCTGATCATCGGCGGAGGTGGGGGGCTGGCCATGTCATGCCTGATCCTGGTGCGCCTGACCCGGCACGTTGCCGCGCGACGTGCGGTGACGCCGGCCGACGAACTGGTCCTGGCCAGGTAGAACCGTCGGTGTCGCTTGCCCCTTGGAAGGTCCGATGCCGTTCGCCGGTACGCTTTCGCTTTGATCGGTCAGAGGTGGGTACGCATGAAACAGCGGGACATGAGGGGCACGACATGAGTGGCAGGGCATGAGGGAGCGGCGCTCGACATCGACATCGAACTTCGGGACCGGAGGGCGGGAGGCCCACGATGCCACGGGGTTTTACCAGCGCTTCCGCGCTCCGGAACTGTCTGACGACGACACGGTCCTGCCCCCGGTTCCGGTGACCGAACCGTTCAACTGCGGGGACTCCCGAGACATGGCCGGCGTGGCCGACGGGTCGGTGGCGCTGGTGGTCACCTCGCCCCCGTATTTCGCCGGAAAGGCCTACGAGGAGGAACTGGAACGCGATGGCATTCCCGCCTCCTACCTGGAGTACCTCGAGATGCTCCGGGCGGTGTTCGCCGAGTGCGTCCGCACGCTGGAACCCGGCGGGCGCATCGCGGTCAACGTGGCGAACCTGGGGCGCAAGCCCTACCGCAGCCTGTCGGCCGACGTCACCCGCATCCTCGAAGACCTGGGTCTGTTGCTGCGGGGCGAGGTGATCTGGCAGAAGGCCGAGGGCGCCACGGGATCGTGTGCCTGGGGGTCGTTTCGCAGCGCCGCCAACCCGGTGCTGCGCGACATCACCGAACGGGTGATCGTGGCCAGCAAGGGCCGCTTCGATCGTGCCCGCACCCGGAAGCAGCGGGCGGCCGAGGGCCTGCCCCATGAAAACACCCTGATGACCGAGGACTTCCTTGCCCTCACCCTTGACGTGTGGAGCATGCCCACCGAGAGCGCAAAGCGGGTGGGTCACCCGGCGCCGTTTCCGGTGGAACTGCCCGAACAGCTGATCCGTCTCTACACGTACGCCGACGATCTGGTGCTCGACCCCTTTCTGGGCAGCGGATCGACGCTGGTCGCCGCGTCCCGGCTGGGTCGCCGGTACGTGGGCTACGACCTTGACCCCGACTACGTCGACATCGCCCGCCGCCGTGTGGCGGAGGAGGGTGCGGCGCCGGATGCCCCCGCTGCCGAGCAGTTGTCGCTGGTTCCGGTTGCCCCGATCAACTCCGGTGAGCCGGGCGACGCCGATGGGCCCACCTCGCAGGACACGTTTCGGACGCGTGCGGAGCGGGAGGGCAAAGCGGCACAGAAACTGGCCGCAGAGTTGCTGGAATCGGCCGGGTTCACCATCGCCGCCACCAACAAGAAGTTGTCGACCTGTGGGGTGGTGGTCAACTTCGTGGCCGTCGATGGTGCGGGTGGGGAGTGGTACATCGACGTGCCCGGCGGTCACACCACCCACCGCGGCGGCCTGACGCGAAGCGATGCCGTGTGGAAGGCCCTTGGGCGTGCCGCCGCGCTTGGGGGGCTCCCCACACCGCGTCCGTTGTTGGTGCTGACCACCGACCTGCCGAAGCCGAAGAGCGACGGTGGGAAGGCGCTGCGATCGGCCGGACCCAGGGCCTTCTTCGACGTGATTGACCTTTTCGACGTCGAGGCCCGGGCCCGCCTGGACTCCTACGCGGCGGGCGGGGCCATCGCCACCGGCCCGCGACCGGGGTTCTGGACCGATCAGGCGCAGTTCTCTCAGCTCAGGTGGGTGGCGGCTCAAACGTGATTGCGTCGGCCTCCCAGAACGCTCGTAACGCCAGGATCCGGCCCTCGTCGTTCACCCGGTAGGTGTAGACCCCCTCGACGATCGCGCGGGCTCCGTCGGGCAACGTGGTGGTGATCGTGCCCACGTTGGCCACCTCGTGGCCGCAGGCGTAGCTCTCGCGGATGGCGAACCTCACCACATTGGGACCGATGACCGTGTCGTAGAACGCGGCGATGCCGTCGGCGCCGCGATGGCCGGCACCGTCCGGGTCGAACATCGACGGGCCGATCGGATCCTCCACCACCGCATCCGCAGCGAAAAGCGCCAGCCAGGCGGCGCGATCGCCGGCGGTCACAGCGGCCATCGACGCCTGCGACGCGGCCCTGGCCGGATGGTCGGCGGTCGCCGGCGTGGGGTTGGGTGTGTCGTTCATGGGGTCTCCGTGGTGCCTCGAGCGCTCATGGGGGTGATGACCTCGTCGCCGAAGCGGGTCACCGAGTCGAGCTGGGCGATCGGGTCATCGGGATCGCCCGGGTAGAAGTACCAGGGCGACGTGATCACCTCGGTGACGCCCATGGCCTCCACCTCCTCCATCGCCTCGGTGGTCGGCGCCACGATCGGCGTCAGCTTCACCTCGAAGCGATCGGCGGGCACCAACGCGTCATCGCCGATCTCAGCGCGGAGCTCTCGAAGCCGATCGGTGATGTCAGCAATGGCGTCGAGGTCGCATTGGGCGCCGATCCAACCATCGCCGCGTCGGAGCGACCGCTTGATGCCGGCATCGGAGTGACCACCGACGTGGAGGCGCACCGCCGGGTCGGGTGCCGGGTCCATGCGCAGACGATCGAAATCGTAGAAGCGGCCATGGTGCTCCACCCAGCCACCGGCAAGGACGGCCCGCATCACATCGATCTGCTCGTTCAGGCGGGCACCTCGGTTGGACATCTCCTGGTCGAGCCAGGCGAACTCCTCGGGAATCCAGCTGAGGCCCACACCCAGCTCGATACGACCCGGAAACATCGCCGCCGTCGAACCGACGGTCTTGGCCATCAACAACGGATGACGGAGGGTGAGCTTGGTCACGTTGGTGCCCAGCATGAGGCGCTCGGTGGTGGCGGCGATGGCGGGGATGGCAACCCACGGGTCGACGAATGGTGCATCGGCGGCCCAGAATCGTTTGCCGTCGGAGGTGTAGGGGTAGTCGGCCGAGACCTCCTCCGGATAGAACACCGATTCGGGCAACGTGACGGCGTCCCACCCGGCAGCCTCGGCTGCTTGGGCAAGCGGCAGCAGCCGGTCGGGCGGCAACATCGGGAGGGCCAGGCTGAAGCGCATTGGCCCAGTTTGCCCCAACTTGGTCAGGCGGCGCGGCGGGCCAGGAATCGTTCCAGGCGACCGAGCGCCTCGGTCAGCGTGTCGACTCGGGGCAGGGTGACAATGCGGAAGTGATCGGGGGTGGGCAGGTTGAAGCCGGTTCCATGCACCAGCAACACCTTCTCGGCCCTCAGAAAATCCAACACGAACTGCTCGTCGGATTCGATGTCGTACATCTTCGTGTCGATTCGGGGAAACAGGTAGAGGGCGCCCTTCGGCTTGGTGCACGACACGCCGGGGATGGCGTTGAGCAACCCGTGGGCCACATCGCGTTGCTCGGCCAGGCGTCCGCCCGGTGCCACCAACTCGGCGATGCTCTGACGGCCCCCGAGGGCGGTTTGGATGACGTGCTGGGCCGGAACGTTGGCGCACAGGCGCATGTTGGCCAGCATGTCGATGCCCGACAAGTAGTCGGTCGCCCGGTCGACGGGGCCCGAGATCGCCAGCCATCCGGCCCGATAGCCGGCAACTCGGTAGGCCTTGGACAACCCGTTGAACGTCAGCGTCAACACGTCTGGTGCCACCGCGGCGGCAAGTGTGTGGACGGCGTTGTCGTACAGCACCTTGTCGTAAATCTCGTCCGCGCACAGCACCAGGCCGTGGCGGCGGGCGATGTCGGCCAGACCGACGACGACCTCGGCCGGGTACACCGCGCCGGTGGGGTTGTTGGGGTTGATGACCACCAGAGCCACGGTGGACGAGGTGATCCTGGACTCGATGTCGGCCAGGTCCGGTGCCCAGTCGGCACCCTCGTCGCAGGCGTAGTGCACGGCGCGGCCTCCGGAGAGGGTGACCGCCGCGGTCCACAACGGGTAGTCCGGCGCCGGAATCAGCACCTCGTCGCCGTTGTTCAACAACGCCGACATCGCCATGACGATCAGTTCCGATACCCCGTTTCCGAGGTAGACCCGGTCGACGTCAAAGCCCTCGACTCCGCGCTCCTCGTAGTGCTGCACCACCGCCCGGCGGGCCGAGAGAATGCCTTTGGAGTCGGAGTAGCCCTGGGCGTGGGGCAGTTCGTGAATGAAATCCTGTTGGATCTCCTCCGGCGCATCGAAGCCGAAGGGTGCCGGGTTGCCGATGTTCAGTTTGAGGATCCGGTGGCCCTCGTCCTCCATCCTCTGGGCCTCGGCCAGCACCGGCCCCCGGATGTCGTAGAGCACGTGGGCCAACTTGTCGGACTTGTTCCAGCGGGAGATGGAGGGGGCCATTCCCTCCATGGTGCTGCCTGCGGAGGTTCGGCGGCTACTTGGTTTGGCTGCTGTGCCGTGAATCACCGTTGCGCCGTGCGGCAAGTCGGTACAGGGCGATCGCAGCCGTGGCGGCCACGTTGAGCGAATCCGAATCGGCCCCGATGGGGATGCTCACCAGTTCATCGCAGTCCCGCCGAACCTTGTCGCCGAGCCCGGGGCCCTCCGAACCGAGAATGAGCACGCTTCGTGGCGGTTGGTGCTCCACCAGGTGCTCCAGCGTGGTCGACCCGTCCGGGGACAGCCCCACCAGGCTCCACCCCGACAGGGGGCCTCCGTTGAGCCGACTCAGGGCGTCGCCGCCGGTGTCCCGGGCCCATGACAACACAGCGGTTGCGCCCATCGACACCCGGACGCATCGCCGGTACAGCGGATCGGCCGTCGTCGGCCCGACCAGCACGCCGTCGGCCCCCAATGCGGCCGCCGTCCGAAAGATGGCCCCCACGTTCTCGGTGTCGGCGATGCCGTCCAGGTAGACCAGCAGCGAAGCGTCGATCGTCAGCTCGGCGGGGGTGAGCGGCCGGGGCCGGGCGACCAGCCCCATCACACCGCGGTGCACCGGATAGCCAACGACCTTGGAGGCAAGCTCCTCGGAGACCAGGTACCTGGGGCCTCGAAAGGTGGAGAGGTACTCCCTGGCCGCTGCGGCACGCCGTTCGGTCAGCATCACCGACAGCACCGGTGCGCCCGCCGCGATCAGTCGCTGTAGGACGTAGTGGCCCTCGGCCAGGAACCGCCCATGTGGCGCGTTCTCGGTTGCGCTCACTTCTGTCGGGCTTGAGGGGGCGCGATCGCGTAGGGCCCGGTCGGTGAGCAGCCGATACGGGGCCAAGCGAGGATCGTTGGCGTCCGCCAACGGAATCTCATTGTCGGCGTGTTGCTCAGGGCCCTGGCTCATGCCCCGACGGTAGCGGTGAGGTTGCCGTTGAGGGCTCGGCTGCGCCCTCAGTTGGCTGCCACGGTGTCCGGCACCGCCCCGGCAGGGTTGTCGTCGACCAGCATCACCCGGTTGTCGTCACCAACGTGCACGACCGTGGCCGCGTAGCGGTCCATCTCCTCAGGTTCGTATTCGCCGTAGCTCATGATGATCACCTTGTCGCCCGTCTGCACCAGCCGTGCAGCGGCGCCGTTCAGGCAGATGGTGCCCGAGCCCCGCTCGCCTTCGATGACGTAGGTCTCCAGGCGCGATCCGTTGTCGATGTCGACGATGGCCACCTGTTCGCCGTTGAGGAGATCGGCCAGTTCCATCAACTCGACGTCGATGGTGATCGAACCCACGTAGTGGAGGTTGGCGTCGGTCACCGTGGCGCGGTGAATCTTGGATTTGAGCATGCGGCGGCGCATCGGCACTCCTCGACGGGTGGGATTTCAGCGGTGGACGCCCGAGCCGGGTCGCCCCCTGTCGGTGCCAGGATAGCCGCCCATCGGGCTCGGCCGGTTGCGGTCGGCTCCGCCAGTCGCCACCCTGTGGCGGTGACCAAACCCGATCCCGACCCCGCATTCGACGAGCCGCGGCGGGTCGGTGTGGGACCACACCCCCAACCATGGCCGGACGACAGCCGGCTTGATCCGGAGTTGTTGGCAAATGGAGATCAGCGCAACGTGGTGGATCGTTACCGCTACTGGCGCACCGAGGCGGTGAAGGCCGACCTCGACGAGCGACGCCATCCGTTTCACGTGGCCATCGAGAACTGGCAGCACGACCTCAACATCGGGTCGATCGTCCGCACCGCCAACGCCTTCCTGGCCGAGGAGGTGCACATCGTGGGTCGGCGCCGCTGGAACAAGCGCGGCGCCATGGTGACCGACAGATACCAGCACGTCCGCTATCACCCCGACGTCGACGCGCTGATCGCCTGGGCCGCCGAGGCGGATCTCGAGGTGGTGGCCATCGACAACACGCCTTCGTCCCAACCGATCGAGTCGGTCGAGCTGCCGCGCCGGGTGCTGTTGCTGTTTGGCCAGGAGGGCCCGGGCCTCACCGACGAGGCCTCGGCGGGAGCTTCGGCCACCTACTCGATCGCCCAGTACGGGTCGACGCGATCGATCAACGCCTCGGTGGCCGCCGGGATCGCCATGCACGCCTGGATACGCAGCCACGCCGAATCGCTCGGGTGATCCAACAGGCGGTCGCCTGAGACGACGAGTTCGTGCACCTGCCGACACCGTTGGGCTGAGCGATCCATCAGCGCAGGCCTCGACGCAGACGACTCGTCGATCATCATCTCTAGGATGACGAACGATTATGAGTGACTCCAACGCCCCCGACGGACCCCCCGCAGGAGATCAACCGCCCCTCGGTGGCTGGGCAGGTGGCCCGCCGCCCGGCTCGAACCTGCCGACCCGTCCTCCGATTGCGGCGTCCGCCCGTCCTCCAACCGAGCTGCCCCCGGTGTGGACGCCGCCCGCTGCAGACGGGTCGGCCCAGCGGCCGTCCACCGGTGCGCTGTTGGCCGCCCTGGCTGCTGTGCTGGCCGTCATCCTGCTGGCCGGTGGCCTGGCAATCGTGCTGGCCAGGAGCGATGACAACACAACCGTCAGTGCCCAGCCCAGGCCGTCCGCGTCGCCGACCACCACCTCTGCCGCGTCGCCGTCCACGACCGCCGATCCGGGCGGATTGGGCGAGGTGATCGGCGACGATCCTCCCGCATCGCCCTCGAGTACCCCGGCTCCGAACACCACCGGCGCTGCGCCCGCCACGACCGCCCCACCATCCACCGAGCCTGATCCGGAGACCGAAGCCACCATCGATGATGTGATCGCATTCATCGAAAAGACGCGTGAAGCCAAGTTCAAGACTCGACCGGATGTGCAGTTTCAGGATGACGCCGAGTTCGAGAAGGGTCTGCTGAAGGACTTCGACGATCAAGAGAAGGAGCTGGCCGACGAGCAGGTGCTGTTTCATGCCCTCGGCCTGCTGCCCACCAACGTGGATCTGGCCGAGACGATGAAGTCGGCGTTGGGACTTGGTGTCGTGGGCTATTACGACCCCGAGACCAAGGAGATGGTGGTTCGGGGCACCAAGCTGACCCCGTACGTGCGAACCGTGCTGGCCCACGAGCTCACCCATGCGCTCGACGATCAGCTGTTCAACCTGGATCGACCCAAGCTGGATGAGGCCACCGACGAGACCGGGTACGGCTTCACCGTGCTGACCGAAGGGTCGGCGAGCTACGTGGAGGACGCGTACCGAAACCAGATGTCGTCGTCGGACCAGACCCGGGCCTCCGCCGAGGAACTGCAGGTTGGCTCAAATCCCGCCATCTTCAACATCCCCATCGTGATTCTGGCTCTGCTCACCGCGCCGTACACCCAAGGGCTGGACCTGGTGCAGGCCGTCGTGAAGGACGGCGGTGGGGTACAGGCGGTTCCCGGGGCGTTCAAGCGGCCGCCAACGACCTCCGAGGAGGCGATGACGCCGGCGAAGTACAAGGCGCACGAAGGGTCGGTGAAGGTGCCGGTGCCCAAGCCAGACTCGGGTGCCAAGGTGGTGACCTCCGGAGTGTTTGGGCAGATCGGGTTGACCGCGCTGTTGGCAAAGGGCATCAGCCTGGACGACCCCGCCAACGGAACCGAAGGCTGGGCGGGCGACAGCTTCGTCACCTGGAACGACGCGTCCGAGCATGCGTGCGCCAAGATCGACACCAAGCTGGACTCGGCCGCCGACGCACAAGAGCTGAAGGGCGTGCTGGAAGGCTGGGCCGCCGAGGCCACCGTGGACGCAACCGTCACGGCGTCCGGTGATCAGGTGAACCTCACCAGTTGTGCCGCAGAGGCCACCTCGGGTGGCTCTGCCGGGGTGTAACGCCGACGGTCGTTGTCGTCCGGGTTGGCCCCGTCACCTGGCTCGTTCGGCGTTTCGGCGGATGGCGTCGATCATTTCAGGGTGACGGGGCGCCGGGATGTCATGGCCCATATCCGGAAACATCAGCAGGCGTGAATCGCGGACGGCCTTGGCGGTGGCGATGCCGCCGGTGGGGCGGACCAGAGGGTCTGCCAGCCCATGGATCACCAGGGTGGGTGAGCTGAGCCGACGTAGCCCTTCGGTGCGATCGGGGCTGGCCATGATGGCGGCCGTTTGCCGGTTGGTCCCCTTGGGGCGGAAGGCCCGAGCCAGGCTGCGTTCGGCCCTGGCCCGATGGGCGGCCTCGTCCCAGTGCGGACCGCCGATCAACTTGAAGGTTGCAATCGACCGTTCGACCGCCGTTTCGCGGGTTGGTTCGGGCATGCGGGCCATCGCCGGCAGCAGCCGGGGGGCGATGCCACCATGCTTGCGATCGCCGGTGTTGGACATGATCGAGGTCAGCGACCTCACACGCTCGGGGTGGCCGATGGCCAGGCTCTGAGCGATCATGCCGCCCATCGAGGCGCCCACGATGTGTGCCGAATCAACGTTGAGCGCCTCGAGCAGCCCTGCTGCGTCGTCGGCCATGTCGGCAAGCAGGTAGCCGGTTTTCGGGGGCCGTTTGGCCATCAGGCCGAGGACCGAGCGGGCCTGCGACGGTGGGTCCCAGTCGAACTCTGTGGACAGCCCTTGATCCCGGTTGTCCATGGCGATCACCCCGAAGCCCTGCTCGACCAGCAGTTCGAGAAAACCGTCGGGCCAGTCGGTCAGCTGGGCACCCAGCCCCATGATCAGCAGCAGCGGTTCGCCGTCGCCGAAGGTTTCGTAACCGATGGTGATGCCGTTGGCGTTGACGGAGGGCATGAGTGCGGCCTTTCTGGCGGGTGTCGGTGTGGACTGGGAGGAGCGGTGGGGTGAGGGCCGACAGGTCAGCGGACCCGCCAGAAACCAGCCTTGAGGTAGGCGCCTTCGGGAAAGGTCACCGGGTGGTCAAGATCGGCGCCGGTGCGGGCCAATTCGTCGAGTTGGTCGCCGGCCACGTCGGCCGCGCCCAGCACGGCAGCGAAGAACTGATCGGCCGACACCCGGCTGGAACACGATGCCTGCACCAGCACGCCGCCGGGGCGAAGCAGTGGCAGGGCCAGGTGGGTGAGGCGGGCATAGGCGCGCACTGCACCTTCCACGCTCGATTGTTTCTGGGCGAACGAGGGCGGATCGATCACGACGACGTCGTAGCCGGCACCCGAGCGGGCCAGGGTGCTCATCACCTCGAACGCGTCGCCCACCTCGGTGGTGTGGACGCAGGCGGCAACCTCGCTGCGATCGATATTGAGCGCCATGTTGGCCTTGGCGGCCGCCAGCGTGGGTGCCGACAGATCGACGCTGTGCACGCTGCGGGCGCCCCCTGCGGCGGCGTGCACGCTGAACCCGCCCGTAGAGGCGAACACGTCGAGAACATCGCAACCTTCGGCCAACCGGCCCACCCGTAGGCGGTTGGCGCGTTGGTCAAGAAAGTGGCCGGTCTTTTGGCCGCGGCGCACGTCGGCTTCGAAGACCAGGCCGCCCTCGGTGAAGCGGACCGGCGCATCGTCGAGGTGCCCGGCGATCACGTCACCGTCGGCCAGGCCAAAGGTCTGCCCGGCAGCCACGTTTCGGGCCAGCCGCAACACCACCGAGCCGGCCCCGGTTGCGGCGAGCAGGGCGTCCACCAACACCGCCAGGTGTGGGAACCACACCGGCGAGTACAGCTTGATCACCAGCGTGTCGGCGTACCGGTCGACCACAAACCCGGGCATGGCGTCGTTTTCGCCGTTGATCAGCCGGTAGGCGGGTCGAGCCCCGGGCTCTGCGGCGACGAGCGGTGCCCGACGGGCGGCGGCCGCCATCACCCGCTCGGTCCAGAAGTGCTGATCGATCTGGACGGGCCTGCCGACGTGGAGGATCCGGATCGCAATGGGGGAGTCGGGGTCGTACAGCCCAATGGCCGCAAACTTGCGCTTGTTATCGAAGACGATGGCCAGGTCGCCCGCCGCGCCCTGGTGGTTGATCGAGGTCATCGAACGCTCGTACACCCAGGGGTGCCGCCCCCGAATTTGGCGTAATGCGTCGGCCGTGACCCGCACGGCCAGGCGACGTTCACCAACCGGTGGGAGGCGTTCCAACACGGGGTGGAGCGTAGCGGCGACAGCGGGCCGGGCCGACGCGCGCTGGTAGCCTCGGCGCATCATGTCCACCGTTCAACAAGCGGCGGCGCAGCCGACGGCCAACCCCCCGGGTCCCACGGGTGGCGGCAAACGCCGTCTCCTGCCCAGGGCGGAGCGGCGGGCGCAGATCCTGGATGCGGCAGCTTCGGCGTTCGCCCAGCGCGGCTACTCCGACACGGCCATGGACGAGGTGGCGGCCCGGGCGGGCATCACCAAGTTGATCGTCTACCGGCATTTCGGCTCCAAGACCGAGCTGTATCAGGCGGTGCTCGAGTCGGTCTTCGCCCGCTTGGCCACCGAGGTCACCGACCGCATTCCAGCCATGGTGGGCAGAGGCGCCGTGCCCAGTGCATTGATGGTGGTGGCCCGCGAGCAGCCCGATGCGCTCCGCCTCCTCATGGTGCACAGCTCGCGCGAACCCGAGTTCGACGAACTGGTCAAGCGCTTTGACGCCGTCGCCTGGTCGGTCGCCGCTTCGGTGCTCGATCCCACCGGCGACGACGAGGTTGATCGCTGGCAGGCCCGAACCCTGGCGGACTTCGTGGTCGGCGGTGTGCTGGGCTGGGTGGAACACGGCGATCCCACCCGCGACGACGAGGTGGTGGCCCGCCTGGCCGCCGGTGCGGCCCGGTTGGCGGCCGGCTGGCGGGATCGGGAACTGGACGATCCGGCCGGGAGCGTTGCCGCTCATCGGCAGACGTGCGGTCAAACCGCAGACCTGGAGGACGATCGTTGATGACCGCACACGAACCTGCCGGCGACCCGGCGCCGGTCCGATCGCCTGGGGAACTGTTTGACCTCACCGGGCAGGTCGCCATCGTCACGGGGGCGTCGTCCGGGCTGGGTCGGCGATTCGGCCGGGTGTTGCACGCCTCGGGTGCGCACGTGGTGCTCGCCGCCCGGCGGGAGGACCGCCTGGTCGATCTGGCTGCCGAGCTGAACGGGCTGCCGGGGAACGCCCGGGCCGTTGCTCAGGCCTGCGATGTGTCCGACGAGGTGGCCACTCGGGCGCTGGTCGATCGTGCGGTGGCCGAGTTTGGCACCGTCGACGTGGTGGTCAACAACGCCGGGGTGGGCGACGGCAAGCGGGCGATCGATGAGACCAACGATCGGGTCCGCGCGATGTTGGAGGTCAACCTGGTGGGGCTCTTCACCCTGTCGCGCCAAGCGGCGACGGTGATGCTTGCGAACGGTGAAGGAAGCATCATCAACATCGCGTCGGTGCTGGGCCTGGTCGCCTCCGCCCCGGTGCAGCAGGCCGCCTATTGCGCGGCCAAGGGTGGCGTGGTCAACCTCACCAGGCAGCTGGGCGCCGAGTGGGGCCGCAAGGGGGTTCGGGTCAACGCGATCGCGCCCGGATGGTTCCATTCCGAGATGACCGCCGAAACCATGTTCGACGACCCTGCAGCCATGGACTTCGTGCTCCGCGAGACCCCGATGGGGCGCGCAGGCGAGGCCGACGAACTCGATGGCGCCCTGTTGTTCCTCGCCTCGGGCGCCTCCCGTTTCGTCACGGGCATCACCCTGCCGGTCGACGGGGGTTGGACGGCGCGCTGACCCTGCGGTCAGCCGCGACGGCCGCGTGCGACCGGGTCTCATCGGTGCTCCTGGCGGTGTGAAAGGGGGGCGAACCCCCGGAGGGGTGCACCTCAACGGTGTTGGTTCTCCTGTCGTTTCTGTGAAGCGAAAAGGGTCGGAAACAGCCTGAAACCGTTGATAGGGCAGCGTTCTGCGGCGGGTTGAACGTGGTTGTGTGGCGTACACGGGTCGCGCATCTAGGTTCGGCGGTTCCTACGCCAACCGATCCCGGAGATACACGCCCGTGCGCGCCACCACTTCATTCAACAAGATGCTCGCCCTTCCCGCACTCACCGTCACCGATGTGACCGTCGGGGGTGGCACCGTGATCCTCGATATTCGCCACACCCGACCGCTTCTGCGGTGCCCGTGCGGATGGTCCACCCGGGCGGTCCACAGCCGGTCGATACGCCGCTGGCGGCACCTCGACTGTTTCGGCATGAAAACTGTTCTCCAAGGTGAGATCCGGAGGCTTGCCTGCGGGGCTTGCGGCCGGGTCGTGACCGAGGACATCCCGTGGGCCAGGCCCCGCGCACGCCACACCATCGAGTTCGAACAACTCGTCGCCTGGTGGACCCAACGATCCGACCGGACCACCGTCGCAACCGCACTACGGGTCGACTGGGAGACCGTCACAACGATCATCAGCCGGGTTGTTGCCGAGCAGCTCACCGATGCCCGCTTCGACGGGCTCACCCGCCTCGGTGTCGACGAGATCTCCTATGCGAAAGGCCACCGGTTCCTCACCATCGTCGTCGACCAAACGTCGGGTGCGACCCTCTGGGTCGGGGAAGGCAAGAACGCTGCCACCCTCGGCACCTTCTACGAACTGCTCGGCCCCGAACGCTGCGAGAGGATCGAAGCGGTCTCGATGGACATGGCCTACGCCTACCCCGCAGCGACCCGCAAAGCCACCAACGCGACGATCTGTTGGGACCCGTTCCACGTCGTCATGCACCTCAACAAGGCAGTCACAGCAACAATTCGCTGGTCCAAACTCACCAAAACCGGGCTCCCGCTTTCCGGCGACGAAGCCCGCGATCTCCGGTGGGCGCTGCTCAAGAAGCCGTCCGATCACACCGACACCCAAGCGGCGGTGTTGAAACGTCACCAGCGTTCTCACCACGCGATCTGGCGGGCCCAACAACTCAAGGAACGCTTCCGGGGCCTCTACCAACTCGACAATCCGACCCACGCCACCGCCTACCTTGAACGATGGTTGGCCTCGGCGTGCCGGTCCCAGATCCGGCCGATGGTCAAAGTGTCCCAGCTCGTCCGCGACCACAAAGAGGGGATCATCGCGTCGGTCGAGTTGGGCCTGTCGAACTCGCGTCTTGAAGGCACCAACTCGAAGATCCGGCTCCTCAACCACCGGGGCTACGGACACCACAGCGCCAACACGTTCATCCCCATCATCTACCTCGCGTGCGCCGGCATCACCACACGCCTCCCATGGGAACCCAAACCGATCGTGACGTCGCCCCGACCGACCGCCTAAAAGCGTGTCAGACCAGCCACGCGAACATCCGGTGAACCGCCTGGGGAGTGACCCCGAACGCAGCCCCGACGGCAGCCCACGACCACCCCGCCCGGCGGGCCTCACCAACCTGAAACAGCCGCTCCTCATCCAGCAGGTCCCTCAACCGGGCAACCGCCACCATCCCCACCTCAGGCCCGTCCCCCAGCCGTCCGATCAGCTCAACCATCTCACCCCGACGATCCATGCGAACCAGTCTCACCCATCACAGAAACGACAGGAGAACCACGGTGTTTGAGGCGGTCGACCAGGTCCCCTGCACCCCCGAAATCCCCTATAAACATCGGGGTCGACAAAGGCTGGGCCAGAGCCAACGTCGGGATGACCGCCGGATTCGAAGTCGGGGTCGGGCCCGTCACCCGCCTCACCAACAACCCGGGCTGGAACGTCGACGGCTACCTTGACGGCAGCATCGCATCCGGTCCTCTCGGTCAAGGCAGCCCCGACGGTGGCACCTACCAGCCAGGCGAGGACACCACCGACACCACACCCCTCCCGCCAGGCTCCCCAACAGCGATCACCGCCGGCGACTTCCACACGTGCGCGGTTCTTCAGAACGGCACCGCCAAATGCTGGGGAAGCAACAGCGTCGGGCAGTTGGGGGACGGCACCACCACCACCCGGTTGACACCCACCACGGTCACCGGGCTCTGACCCAGGACCGACCGCCCAACCGGGAACCCCACGACCCGCACATCCGCGCCGAGCGCCGGCGCCGCCCTATCCACGCCGCACCCAATCCTGCCAAACCCACATACGCCTTCAGGCTCGACGCCTCGACCATCGGTTCCGTCTCAAAAGTGGCCGATCGTGAGATGCCCAACGGACGTCGTTCGAGCGATCAGGTAAGGGTTCAGATACCCCTACTCGGCCATCGCGAACGCATCGGGGCCTCCTCAGTTGTGCGACCGTGGGTCGAAAACCTCCCGAAAAGGGGCTCTCCTGTCATTTCAACCCACGCGAACGACGGGAGAGCCCCATTTTCATGGCCCAGTCGGGCTTGATCGGCGTCGACCCAGTTTCAGATTGAGGAGAGCGCTGACGCTTGGACGCCGGGCACGACTTGTAATCCACAGGTTGATTCTCAAGGTTGCAGGTAACAACCTTGATGATCTCGCTCGGTTGTTGGGGTCACTTGAAGTTGCACCGATGAAATTCAAGGTTGCACAGACTAAGCTTGATGGATGGAGGTCAAGCGGTTCGAAAACTCACCGACTGGCAAGCTTGTCCCGATAGACGTCGAGGAGGGCGGCAGACGAGTTCAGCACGTCGCTTTCGTTCCAGCTCCCTTGCCCGCTGCGCTGGATCTTGAAGCGCGAACGTGGTCTGCCGCCGTCAACGCAGCACACCACCTCGGGCGGCTGGACGCCCTGGCGCGTGAGTTGCTCCCGAATCCGATGCTTGTGGCCCGGCCAACTATCCGACGTGAGGCGGTGAGTACCTCCGCCCTTGAGGGCACGTTTGCTCCAGCCGCCGAAGTTCTCAGTTCCGAAATCGATGAGGACCTTCCAAGAAGCCAGGCGGTCACCGAGGTGATCAACTTCATCCGTGCCACCGAGCAGGGCATCGAGCGTCGCTCCACGCTCCCGATCAGCACCCGCTTCGCGTGCGAGCTTCAACACACCCTTCTCGCAGGCACCCCGAGCGAAGACTGGCAGACCGGCAAGATACGACAGACCCAGGTACTCTTCGGCCCCTACAAGGGCTGCAGCGTCCTTGAAGCCAGCTACATCCCGCCACCAGCCGACTATCTCGCCGATGGGCTGACCGCGTGGGAGACATGGATCCACGATGACAACGATCTGCACCCCATCGTCCGCGTCGCCGCCGCTCACTATCAGTTCGAGGCGCTGCACCCATTCACCGATGGAAATGGCCGAATCGGGCGGCTCATCGCGATCTTGCAACTGATCGACTACGACCTCCTGACCGAGCCCTTGCTCAACCTGTCGCCCTACTTCGAAGTTCGGTCCGACAAGTACCGTCACCTCCTCCGCGAGGTGAGCATCCGGGGGGCTTGGGACGAATGGATCTCGTTCTTCTGTGAAGCGCTATCGGCGCAAGCCTCCGATGCCGAGTCACGCATTCGCAGTCTTCTCGCCTGGCGGAGGAACACCATGGAGATGCTTCGAGCGAATCGCGTCAAGGGCGTCGCCCTCACGGTGACGGAAAAGCTCATCGAGTTTCCGACACTGACCGTGAAACACATCAGCAAAGCTCACGGGGTCAGTCCTCAGGCTGCGAACAACGCCGCTCATCGACTCATGCAGCTGGGCGTCCTCGAGGAAGTCACCGGACGCTCCTACAACCGCGTCTTCCAAGCAACGGAGGTCTTCAGCATCCTCTTCCGCAGCCCAGACCGGCCAGAACCAGGCCTGTAGGTGCCAGTCCCCCGTTGCGAAGTCGATTGGCGGGGGAGGGGGATTCGAACCCCTGAAGGATTTCGCCTTAACGATTTTTGGGTGCGGCCGAAGGTCGCCAGGTGGGATGAATCGGACGTTGATACCCGGCTCAATCTCGGTTGGCGGGCTGCCAACTCTCACCGCTCTACGCGAGAGGCTGAAAGTCCGGTCCGGAGAATGGCCCGTAGCCGGCAGGCTGCGGAGCGGAGACACGGCAGAGCAACCGAAGGTGCGGAGCAACAGATGCCGGATTGACATGTTCGACGTCAATCGACGGGGCCGCATTGTTCAGTTCTTCGATCTCGTGCAGCAAATCGAGCAGATAGTCCGGGGCCCAACCAACGCCGGCACCGTTGCGGGTGTTCAGCAGCATCGCTCGGGGGTTCACCTCGTTGGAGGGTTCGGGACCAGAGCCAGGTGGTCACCCCTGCGGAGTTCGTTGACCGCCTCGCCAGCTCCCTCGATATGGCGTGTGCCACGGCCGAAGAAGAGCGTGCAGAGACGACCTTCGGAGTTGACCTCCGCTCCGGGGAAGACCTCTACCCGATCAGTGGCCCGCACGCCCTCGCTACGGCCGAGAACTTCAAAAGGGTCGGCTTCGACCGACAGGTCCAACTGCTCCACGAAGCTGCCGTAGTCGGCGCGATCGCGAGGCATCAGCCGGTTGGCAAACATGGGGAACAACGCCGTGCTCTCGTAGGCGCTATGGAGGTCCATCAGGCCTGGAAGGCCTGGGAAGTCGGCATCTCGCTCGGCTCCCTTCAGGTACACGAACCGGAACACGGTGTTGCCTGACGAAGTCCGCTGGGCCAACCGGCCAACCGGCCAACCGGCACAATCAAGCCCTCTGGACGCCGCCACGCGACGTAGAGATGGCGTACCTCGCTCGTGGTCATGTGTTCGGGGTACAGATCGGGTGTGTCAACAAGCGCTCCCGATTGAGCAGAAACGATTCGGCGGTGAAGGAGCGTGCGGCCTCGGACACGCGACGGTAGGGATCTTTGCGAGAATGTGGCCGCTCCTGGATAAGCCGAAACCGTCAGCCGAGGAAGCGCGATGGGGCTGCCGGAAGGTCGGGCGCCTCGGATGCCGAAATGGCCGCAGTCACTCCTCTCACCGAAACGGAAACCGGCGGCGGAGGTTCGAGGTAACGGGTAGTCCTGAAGCTCAGGCACATCGGTGCTTCCGGCAGTGTGCTGGTTCAGGACATCGGTGCTCCCGGCAGGATTCGAACCTGCGCACATGGCTCCGGAGGCCAATGCTCTATCCCCTGAGCTACGGGAGCGGGGGCTCGGAGTTGCTCCGAGCGAAGGCCGATTGTAGCCGAACCGTCGGTGTTGCTCGGATCGACAGCGCCGGGGGCAGAGGCCCGATACGCAGGAGGGGAGCCGTGGTGCGAGCGAACTAGGTTCTGCCTGATGGCCGATGACGCGGAACAGGACAAGTCGACCGACCTGACCACTGATCTGACCACCGAGTTGACGCCTGGTCCGACCAAGCCCGGGCGAGGGCGTTGGATCCTCCTGACGGTGTTGTCGCTGTCGTTTCTTGGCGTCTCCGTGGTATTGCTGGGGATGGCCGTCAATCAGCGTCAATCCGTCCAAACTGCTTCTGTCGCCGCAACCGGCGAGAGCCCCGGCGAAGATACGTCGACCGGCAGGCCCATCACCACCGCGATGCAGGAGCCCGAGGAACTTTCGGTGCCGTTTGAGTGGTCCCCCGACGGTCTTGCCCTTCTGCCGTTTGGTGCTGAGCAGGACGATGCAATCAGCGCGATGACGCAGGCGCTGGGGCCTCCGGAGGAAGTGGAGGAGGTGGCTGTGTCGGAGTGCACACCGGGAACGAATGCCCGATGGAACGACGGCGACGTGCAGCTTCGATTCGACGAGTCGGGCCGACTTGCTGCTGTGATCCTCCCCACGGAGATGTCCCGAACCGGGACCGGGCCGATCGAGACGCTTGGCGACCTTCGAACCACGTTCTCGGCGCTCGACCTGGAATATGTGGCGCCCAACCCGGAGTGGGGATACGACGATCCGTCATACACCTGGTCGGTTACGGGGCAGGAGGCGAAGGCCTCAGGCTCGATACCAGGCGACACCTCTGACACGCCCATCGACGGCGTGTGGCTGGACTCCGAGCGCTTTGACGACGTGGAGTGCTTCGAGTGAGCAGCCGCGTCTCGGTCAAACTGGTCCGGTGACGACCTCCCCCCGACCGGACGCTCGCTCCCGGCCCGTGCCCCGCCAATTGCTGCCCGACACCGCCGAAACCGATGGCGACGGCTCGCTGCTCATCGGCGGGTGCCGCGTGGTCGACCTGGCCGAGGAGTTCGGCACGCCGCTTTTTGTGTACGACGAGGCCCACCTTCGCGCCCGTTGTCAGGAGGCGATCGCGGCCTTCGACGGGAAGGTCGCCTACGCCTCCAAGGCCTTTCTGTGTCGGGCGATGGCCAAGCTGGCATATGAGGAGGGAATGAGCATCGATGTGGCCACCGGCGGCGAGTACGGCATCGCTCGTGCGGCCGGGGTGCCGGCCGCGTCGTTGGTGTTTCACGGCAACAACAAGTCGGGCGTGGAATTGAACATGGCGCTGCGCGACGGCGTCGGTCGGGTGGTGGTCGACAGCTTTGATGAGCTCGACCGTATCGAGGCGTTGGTGGCGGACGGCGCTCCGGCGCCACGGGTTTTGATCCGGGTGAACCCCGGGATCGAGGTGCACACCCTCGACGAGGTGGCAACCGGCGTGCCGGACTCGAAGTTCGGTTTCCCGCTGGCGGCGGGTGACGCCGAACGGGCGCTCGCCCGCGCCGGTGGCAGTGGCGCCATGGAGTTGGTGGGCACCCACATCCACATCGGCTCGCAGGTGTTCTCGGCCGCCAACTTCGCAGATGCGCTGGCCACCCTGGGCCCCACCGTTCGGGGCTGGGGTCTGGACGAGTTCGTCGTCGGCGGCGGACTGGGTGTCCCCTATGTTACGGGGGAGGAGGCGCCCACGATCACCCAGTGGGCGGCCGGCATCCGTCGGGCGTGCGACGAGTTGGGGATCACCGCCGCCGTGTCGGCCGAGCCTGGCAGATCGATCGCTGCCGCAGCCGGCATCACGGTCTATCGGGTGGGCACGATCAAGGAGATCGAGGGTGTCCGCACCTACGTGGCGGTGGATGGAGGCATGTCGGACAACCCCCGACCCGTGCTCTACGGGTCGGGCTACGAGACCTTCCTCCCGCGGTCGGTTGCGGCCGAACGGCCGAGAACGATCACGCTGGTGGGCAAGCACTGCGAGTCGGGCGACAAGCTGGTGGTGGACGGCGCCGTCCCCGATGACCTCATGGTTGGCGACGTGATCGCCACGCCGGTCACCGGCGCCTACGGGCAGTCGATGGGGTCCAACTACAACAAGGTGCTGCGCCCACCGGTGGTGTTTGTGGCCGATGGCGATGCCAGGCTGGTCGTCCGGCGGGAGACCCTCGAAGACCTGCTCGCCACCGACGTGGGCTGATTTCGGACCAGGAAAACCGACGGCGCAAACGACTGTGGGGGAGTGGGCCTCCGGCCGGTAGCGTGGGTCCCGTGACCGCAGCTCCAGTTCCCCGTGCAGAAGGTTCTCCCGCCGCAGCCGACCAGGCCGCCACCCCAGCGACCACTCAGGGAATGACCTCGACGGAGGTCACCGTCGGCGTGCTGGGGGCGGGCAACGTTGGCGCAGCGCTGATCGAGTTGATCGACGCGCACGGCGACGACATCGAGACCCGCACCGGACTCAGGCTGCGGGTGGTGCGGGTGGCGGTGCGCTCGATGTCCAAGGAGCGCGGCGTGGCGCTGGACCCGGCGATCGTCACCACCGATGCCGCCGAGGTTGTGGCCGACCCGGCGGTCGACCTGGTGGTCGAGTTGATGGGGGGCATCGAGCCCGCTCGCGAGTTGATCGTCGCCGCGTTGAATGCCGGCAAGCCGGTGGTCACCGCCAACAAGGAACTGCTGGCCAACGTAGGCAGCGAGTTGGCCGACGTCGCCGAGGCCAACGGTGTCGACCTGCTGTACGAGGCGGCCGTCGTTGCCGGTATTCCGTTCATCCGACCGCTGCGCGAGTCGCTGGTGGGTGAGCCGATCAGCCGCATCATGGGCATCGTCAACGGCACCACCAACTACATCCTCTCGCAGATGGACACCGAGGGGGTCAGCTACGGCGATGCGCTGGCGAGCGCCCAGAGCCTGGGGTATGCCGAGCGCGACCCCACCGCAGATGTCGAGGGTCTCGATGCTGCGGCCAAGGCGGCAATCATGGCGTCGATTGCCTTCGGCGTTCGCGTGGTGGCGGGCGACGTGGCCAACGAGGGCATCTCCAAGGTGTCGGCGGCCGACATCAGCTTCGCTCGACGACTCGGCTACACGATCAAGCTGCTGGCCATCTGTGAGCGTTTCGATGACGGCTCGGTGGCCGCCCGGGTACACCCGGCCATGGTGCCGATCGAACACCCGTTGGCCGGGGTGCGCGACAGCTACAACGCCGTGTTCGTCGAGGGTGACGTGGTGGGCAACCTGATGTTCTACGGCCGGGGGGCGGGCGGTGGGCCGACCGCGTCGGCCGTGCTGGGCGACGTGATCGATGCCGCCTCCAACCTGTCGCGGGGCACCCACGCCTCGGTTGGTCACCTGGCCAAGGCCAAGTTGCGCAGCGTGGACGATCTCGCCAGCCCCTATTACGTGAACGTTGAGGTTCGTGATCGGCCCGGCGTGCTTGCTGCGGTGGCGTCGGTGTTCGGCGACCACGGCGTATCGATCCGGTCGATGGAACAGGAGGGGCTGGGCGACGACGCCCGCATCGTGTTCATCACCCATGAGTCCACCGAACGGGACGTGCAGGCCTGCCTGAGCGACCTGAAGCGACTCGAAGCCGTCGATCGGGTGGCCTCGGTGCTTCGCGTCATCAGTGAGTAGCGCCGTGCAGGTGTTGAATCCCACGGTTCCCCGGCTTCCGACAGGAGTGACACAGCCATGAGATACGTATCGACCCGTGGCGGCGGCGAGCCGCAGGGGTTCTTTGACGTGCTGTTGGGCGGGCTGGCGCCGGACGGGGGGCTCTACCTCCCCGACACGTGGCCGCAACTGCCGCCGTTGGACGAGCTGCGCGGACGTCCCTATGCCGAGGTGGCGGCAGAGGTGATGTGGCCCTTTGTGCGTGAAGACGTCGAGCGGCCCGAGTTTGACCGGTTGGTGGCCGACACCTACGCGGTGTTCGATCATCCCGACGTGTGTCCAGTGCGTGACCTGGGCGATGGGTTGTACCTCACCGAGCTGTACCGGGGTCCAACGCTGGCGTTCAAGGATGTTGCCCTGCAGTTGGTGGGACGGCTCTTCGAGGTGGCGCTGCGGCGCCGAGGCCGGCGGCTGACCGTGCTGGGGGCCACGTCGGGCGACACCGGTTCGGCGGCGATGGAGGGGTGCCGCACCACCGAGTTGGTCGAGGTGTTCATACTTTTTCCCGATGGCCGCGTGTCAGAGGTGCAGCGACGCCAGATGACCACCTTGGGTGAGCCTCGCCTGCACCCGGTGGCGGTCGACGGCGACTTCGACGATTGTCAACGGCTGGTGAAGGCGGCGTTCGCCGACGAGGCGTTCCGTGCCGAGGTCAACCTCGGGGCGGTCAACTCGATCAACTGGGCGCGGGTGATGGCTCAGATCGTGTATTACGTCAGCTCGCATCTGGCCGTCTCGCCCGACGGCTCGCCGGTGAGTTTCGCCGTGCCCACCGGCAACTTCGGCAATGTCTTTGCAGGCTGGGCGGCCCGTTCCATGGGTTTGCCGATCGACAAGCTGGTGGTCGCATCCAACCGAAACGACGTCCTGGTGCGGTTCCTTGACACCGGGGCCATGGAGTCCGCCGAGGTGCTGGCGACCACCAGCCCCTCGATGGACGTCGGTGTGTCGTCCAACTTCGAGCGCCTGCTCTTTGAGACCGGCGGTCGAAACGGGGCGCTGTGCGCCGAGATGATGGTCACCTTCTCCGACCGCGGCACCTACCGGGTGAGCCCTGCGGTGCACCGCAGCATCACCGACCAGTTCGATGGGGTTCGGGTGGACGAAGACGATGTGGCCGCCACCATCGCCGCCTGGCACGGTCGCGGTGTCGAACTCGACCCTCACTCTGCGATCGGCCTCTATGCGGGTGAGCGCCGGCGTAAGCCGGGGGTGCCCATGGTGGCGCTGGCCACCGCCCATCCGGCCAAGTTTCCCGATGCCGTCGAGGCCGCCACGGGAGTCCGGCCACAACTGCCCGAGCGGCTGGCGGACCTGTTGGATCGACCCGAACGCTTCGATTCGGTCGGCGCCGGGTTGGCCCAGGTGCAGGACCTGATGCGACGCCACGCCGCCGATGGGAGATGATGGGCTGATGAAGTATGTGGTGTGTGTTCCCGACGGTTGTAGCGATCATCCCGTGCCTGAACTGGACGGGCTGACCCCGTTGCAGGCGGCCCACACCCCCAATTTGGATGCGCTGGCCGCCCGCGGCCGTGTGGGACGGGCGGCGGTGATCCCAGAGGGCATGCCCCCGGGGAGCGATGTTGGCAATATGTCGCTGCTTGGTTATGACCCACGCAGGTTCCACACCGGCCGGGCGCCCATCGAGGCCGCCGCGCTGGGCATGCGGCTGGCAGCGGGCCAGATTGCCTTTCGGGCAAACCTGGTCACGCTGAACGAGGCCGCCGACGAAATGGTGGACTTCGCCGGTGGCCACCCCGACTCCGACGTGGCGGCAAAGGCCATGGCGGCGCTCGACGAACGCATTGGTGCCATGGTCGGCGGTGCCGGGAACGTGTCGTTCCACCCCGGAGTGCAGTACCGCCACATCATGTGCGCCGCCGCCGACTGGCTGAACGCCGAATGCGTGCCACCTCATGACCTGTCGGGCAAGGCGCTGGTGTGGCCCACCGGGCCGGGTTCCGCCGAGCTGCGGGCGATCATGGAGGCGTCGGCCGAGGTGCTGGCCGATTTTGACGACCTGGCGGCCACGCACGTGTGGCTGTGGGGGCAGGGAACCCAACCGGTGTTGGAGAACTTCACCGAGCGCTGGGGTGTGAGCGCCGGCATGGTGACCGCAGTCGACCTGGTGCGCGGGTTGGGGGTGCTGTCGGGCATGGACGTGGTGGAGGTACCGGGTGCCACCGGCTGGTACGACACCGACTACGAAGGCAAGCGGGATGCCGCACTCGCTGCGTTGGCCGCCGGAACCGATCTGTTCGTCATTCACGTTGAGGCGACCGACGAGGCCGGTCACGCGGGCGATGTGGCCGCCAAGGTGGAGGCGCTCGAGAACTGGGACCGTCGCATCCTGGCCGACCTGGTGGTCGGGCTGGACGCACAGGGGCCGTGGCGGCTGCTGTTGTCGCCCGATCATCCGACGCCGGTGGCGCTGAAGACCCACACCACCGAGCCCGTGCCGTATCTGCTGGTGGACTCGGCGGTCGATGGCCCGGGCGGCGTCTACAGCGAGGCGGGCGTGGCCGACGAGCCGATCATCCCCGGGCACCAACTGATGGCCGACCTGCTGGAGGCCCCAACCCCCGAGGTGCCGGCGTGAGTTCGAGGCGCGACGACACCCCCGACCTGTCGGGCGCGAAGCCTGATGACCAGGATGACCTGGACCATCAATCTGAGCTGGATGACCGCTCTGAGGTGCCCACCGCAACCCAAGGAGCGTTGGACGAGGCCTCCGGCCGGTTCGCCTCCACCGACGACGACAGCGAACTTCGCGGTCCCGATGCGATCGACCTCGACTTCGATGACCCCGACTGGGAGCCCGACTTCGCCGACGATGCCGACAGTCACGAGGCACCGGCGTTGCCCAGCAGGTCGCGCAAGGGTGCCGTGTCGGTGGCGTTTCTCAATGTCGGAATGGTGCTCGAAGAGATCGTCTACGGCCGCGACAACTCCAAGCCTCCTGCGGTCCAGGAGGCACGCGAGGGCGACGACGATGGGCCCATCCGCGTGCACCTCGACCCTGAAGAACCCAAGAAGTCGTGGGTGTCCCTTCACCCGGAGGCAGAAACCTCCCAGACGCCGGAGGGAAGCTCGCAGTCTGAGCGCGACGCCGGCGGGATGTCGGGCGACGAGGACGACGGCTGAACAAGTGGTTGCGGTTGGATGCCGCAAGAATTGTCGTCCGGGTTGGGTGCGTCGATAACATGCCATTTGCTGAGCCGAAGGTGAGCGACGACCGACTCCCTGCGGAGCCAGGTGGTTTCACCATGGCGTGCGCTTCCATCGACGGCCAGCCGAAACCGAATGCGTCGCCCCTTCCGGGTGCTCGCCGCATCGACATGCCGTTGACGGCATCGATGCCCAACCAAGAGGATCTCCCCACATGGCGGACGAGTCGATCGACCTGGAACGCACCAAGCTCGAAGGCAAGGACCGGACCCAGCTGGTCACCATCGCCACGGCGCTGGGCACGAAGCCACCCGCTCGGGCCAAGAAGGCCGACATCGTCGACTTGATCCTCAAGTTGGCAGGCGTCGACGAGGCCGCCGCTGAGGAGCCGGCTGATGGCGACGATGATGCTCAGGCCACGTCTCCAAAAGCCGCTGCCACAAAGACCGCTGCCACAAAGACCGCTGCCACAAAGACCGCTGCCACAAAGACCGCGTCCGACGACGCCGAGTCGACCGATGCCGGCGGGAACAGCGGTCGCTCCGGTTCGCAGAGCGGCCGACAGGGCGCTTCCGGGCGTCGGGGCGGCGAGGGACAGGGCAACGATGGTGCCGCCGGTCGGCAGCGCGCCGCAGGGAGCAAGGACACCAAGCGCCAGGTTGACCATCGACACGACGGTGACGGCCAGGACGATGCCGGTGCCGGCGGCTCCAAGCAGGACGACTCCGGGCAGGACGCCTCCGGCCAGGACGGCCCCAACCAGGACGGCCCCAACCAGGACGACTCCGGCCTGGACGAGTTGGACGACGACGGCAACCGACGTCGGCGCGGCCGTCGTCGCGGTCGCAACCGTGACGAGGATGATGGCCAGTGGGAGGGCGAGCCGGTTGAGGTGGCGGGCTTTCTCGACCTGCGTGACGAGGGCTACGGCTTCCTCCGGGTCAAGGGCTACCTGCCCTCCAGGGAGGACGTGTACATCTCGGCCAAGATGGTGCGCCAAAACGGGCTTCGCAAGGGTGACCATGTCACCGGCGCCTATCGACCGGCCGGTGGTCGCGAGAAGAACCCGGCGCTGCTTCGGGTGGACAAGGTGATGGATCTCAGCCCCGAGCAGGCCCGGCAGCGGCCCCGGTTTGACGATCTCACCCCGGTGTATCCCCACGAACGCGTGGCCTTGGCCACCGCAGATCGCCCCGACGATGTCACGGCCCGTGCCATCGACCTGCTGGCGCCCATCGGGTTGGGTCAGCGCGGGCTCATCGTGGCTCCGGCGCGATCGGGGGCGACCACGGTGCTGGCCAACCTGGCCCGGGCCATTGAGGCCGCCACCCCCGACGCTCACGTGATGATCCTGCTGGTGGACGAGCGACCCGAGGAGATCACCGGCCTGGGTGAGCTGACCAACGGTGAGGTCATCGCCTCCAGCTTCGAACGCCCCCCGGAGGAGCACACCCACGTGCTGGAACTGACCCTCGAACGGGCCAAGCGTCTGGTGGAGTTGGGCAACGACGTGGTGATCCTGGTCGACGGCATCACCCGCCTGGTTCGTGCCTATTCGGCGGTTGGGCAGCCCTCGGGTCGCACGCTGCCGGGTGGCATCGACGCTGCGGCGCTGTTCCCACCGAAGCGGTTTTTGGGTGCGGCGCGAAGCCTGTCCGGGGATGGCTCGCTGACGATCCTGGCCACGCTGCGCTCCGACACCGCCGCCGCGGCCGACGAGTTGGTGTGGGCGGAGTTTGCGGGTACCGCGAACATGGAGGTGCACCTCGATCGACGTGCCGCCGACTGGCAGGTGTTCCCCGCGCTTGACCTGGATCACACCTCCACCCGTCACCTCGACGAGTTGGTGGGTGCCGATGAGGCCGACCGGATGCGGAGCCTGCGACGTCACCTGGCCTCCCTCAACGAGGACGGATCGTCGTTGGCGGGTCTGGAATGGTTGGTGGAGCAGATCCGTGCAACGCCGGACAACGATGCGCTCCTGAAGGCCACGCCGACCACCTGACGGCGCCGCTCCAAGTCGCAAACCGGGCTTCGGGCCGCTAGCGTCTTCCGGTCGCCTTCCTCCCGGTCGGCCCCACCGATCGTTACCTCAACGCTCTGCACTCCCAGAACACGTTGCCGGTTGGCACCGTGCCCCACATGAGTAGGACCTCGTTATGCGCCCAGACATTCACCCCGAGTACCGCCAGGTCGTCTTTCACGACAACTCCTCCGGCGAGCAGTGGTTGACCAAGTCCACCATCTCCACCACCGAGACGGTGACCTTCTCCGATGGCAACGAGTATCCGCTGGCCAAGGTGGAGATCTCGTCGTATTCGCACCCCTTCTTCACCGGTCAGATGAAGATCGTTGACACCGCCGGGCGCGTCGAGCGCTTCGAGCGCCGGTACGGCCGTCGCAAGCGCAGCGGCGATGCGGCTGCCACCGACGACTCGAAGTAGCAGCACCCTCCGCCGGTGGGCATCGGTGTGGGGCAGTAAATGAGTGACCACGGCCGGCTGCGCGTCGCAAAGCTGCGCACCATCTGCGAGCGATCCCTGGGCTTCGGCCAGGCCAACGTCGATGCTGAGAGCCCACTGGTCGATGGCGCCGCGCGGGCGGCGGGCGCCCACGTGGCCGTCCTTGTCGGTCGGCCGACCAGACGCAGCCTTGGCCCGGCACTCATGTGGGCGGCCAAGGAAACAGCATCGAGCGATCATGGCGGGGCCGGCCTGTCCCGGCTCGACCTGGTGCTCGATCCGAGCCTCCCGGTCGGCAGTTCGGCTCAGGCCGAACGGGATCACGCCGATTCGTCCGACTACGCCGCCTTGCCGGCCGGCGCCGCAGAGAACGCCGACCACACGGTCTTCGGTCTGCCGCCGGACGATCATCGGGTGGTGGGCGGCCACCTGGCACGCATCGGCCGACTGTTCGTTCCCGACGTTCGGGTGTGGCTGGTCGACGGTGCCGAGGTGGTCGAGGTCGACGCTGTGGCGCCACCCGCGATGGTGCCGTCGCCGTGGGACCAGGCGCCCGACCTGGTGGAACTGCTGTCCGACGCCGGGTTGGAGCTCGCCGGCGAGCCCGGCACGATTCTGGGCGAGGTGGCCGGGTTGGAGGTGGCTCGCATCACCATGGTGGATGGACGGGCCCACCTGGACATCGGCGTCGGTCGTTTCGATCAGGAACTGTCCGCTGTGGCCCAATCGGACCTGCCGCGTCGCCAGGCGTTGCAGCGAGCCGCCGATCTGGTGCGGCTTACCCGCACTCCGGACAATGGCGCCCATCCCATGACCCGCCTGGCACGGGAGCGGTGGTTGCGGGCCGAACTGATCGCTCGGCCAGGGCTGGTTGGTGCATCGGCGCTGAACGCGGAGCCGGGCCTGTGGTTGCGTGACGGGCTGCGCAGCGTGGCCCCTGCCGCAGCGTCGGGCACCGATCAGCAAGGTTCGCCCCTCGTGGTGGTCTGCTCGGCCGGTGTGGACACCGACCTGGTGCCGGCTGCGCTCGAGCTGGCCGAGGCCATCGACCCGGATGCCCGGCTGGTGCTGGCGCTGCCCGGCGCCGATGTGTTGGTCGGGACGGAGCGGGTGGCGGCGTTGGCCCGCCGACCGCCACGTATCGTCGGCCTGACCCCGCCGTGGGGGTCGTTCACAACGCGCCGGTAGTCTCCGGGGGTGTCGCAGCTCAACACCGAACGTCTCGAGACCATGGAGCGGGAGTTCGCCGACGTTGGGCTGCGCCTGGCGGACCCGGCGATCTATGAAGACCGGGAGCGTCAGGTGGCCATGGCCAGGCGCCACTCCGAGCTGGAGCCGATCGTGGCGTCGATCGAAGCCTGGCGAGCTGCCCAGGGCGAGTTGGACGCGGCGCGCGAGCTGATCGCCGAGGACGGTTCCGACCCCGAGCTGGCAGAGCTGGCGCGCGAGGCCACCGCGGCGGTGACCGCCGCCGAGGAGCATCTGCGGGCGCAGCTGATGCCCAAGGACCCGGATGCCGGCCGTCCGGTGCTGCTCGAAGTGCGGGGCGCCGAGGGTGGCGAGGAGGCCAACCTGTTTGCGCGGGAACTGCTGGACATGTATCGCACCTGGGCGGGGGGTCACGGGTGGCGGTTCGAGGTGCTCAGCGCAGACTCGTCCGACATGGGCGGACTGACCGGTGCGATGGTGCGCGTCAGCGGTCCGGACGCATGGAGCCGCCTCAAGTTTGAGGCCGGGCCCCATCGGGTGCAACGCGTGCCGGTGACCGAGGCGCAGGGCCGGGTGCACACCTCCTCTGCGGTGGTGACGGCGCTGGTGGAGGCCGACGCCGTCGAGGTGCACCTCGATCCGACCGAGCTTCGGGTGGACACCTACCGGGCGTCCGGCGCGGGAGGCCAGCACGTGAACAAGACCGAGTCGGCGGTGCGGATCACCCACGAGCCCACCGGGTTGGTGGTCGCCATGCAGGACGAGAAGAGCCAGACCCAAAACCGTGAGCGGGCCATGGTGGTGCTGCGCAGCCGACTGCTGGCGCTGCGCCGGGCCGAGCAGGCGGCGGAGACCGCCGGCGCCAAGCGGGCCCAAGGTGGCGGCGGCGGGCGCTCGGAGAAGATCCGCACCTACAACTACAAGGAGAACCGGGTCACCGACCACCGCATCGGCCTCACCTTGTACTCACTGGACAGGGTGCTCGCCGGCGAACTCGATGTGGTGTCCGATGAATTGTTGTCAGATGAACGGGCACGGTTGCTGACCGAAGCGACATGACCCAATCCGAGGTCGAGGGACCGTCCGGAGCACCGACCCCTGAGGTGGTGGGTGTCGAAGGTCCGGAGGGCGACACGACGTCGCTGGGTGAACTGCTCGCCGAGACCGGGCAGCGCCTGGCGTCGGCCGGTCTTGGCAACGCCGCCAACGAGGCCGCGTGGATGCTGGAGGAGGTGAGCGGCCTGGATCGCGCCGAGTTGGCCTTGGCTCATCGGGATCCGGTGACGGTTCGCCAGGTGGCCCGCCTGGACGCCATGGTGGCTCGACGATCGTCTGGGGAGCCGCTTCAGTACGTGCTTGGCCGGTGGTCGTTTCGTCGGCTCGACCTGGCCACCGATGCCCGGGCGTTGATTCCTCGCCCGGAGACCGAGATGGTGGTGGAGGTTGCGCTGGCGCATCTTGACCGGATCGTGGCGGACGGGGTGCGAGCGCCCTTGGTCGTCGACCTGGGAACCGGCACCGGTGCCATCGCCCTGTCCCTGGTCGCCGAACGGCCCGGGGTACGTGTGGTCGCCACCGATGCTTCCGATGATGCGCTGAGCGTGGCACGGGCCAACCTGGCCGGTGTCGGCTCACCGGCGCGCCGGGTGCGGGTGGCGGCCGGAAGTTGGTGGGACGCGTTGGAGCCCGATCTGGCGGGCACGATCGACCTGGTTGTATCCAACCCGCCCTACGTTCCCGATGCGGCGCCACTGCCCCGGGTGGTGGAGGGCTGGGAGCCGACCGAGGCGTTGCGCGCCGGGGCCGATGGGCTCAACGACCTTCGGGTGATCATCGGCGGCGCCCCGACCTGGCTTCGGTCGGGTGGCGTCCTGGTGGTGGAGATGGGCGACACCCAGGGGGAGGAGGTCAGCGGCTTGGCCCGCCGGGCAGGCCTCGTCGATGTTGCGCTGCATGATGACCTCACCGGCCGACCCCGGGCCCTGTCCGCCAGTAACCAGAGCGCCGTGCGGGTACCGTGATGCACCCATGGCTCGTCTGATTCGCCTTCGTCCGGGTGCCGGTGCGATCGACGGCCGGGCCGTCGATGCCCTGGTCGAGGCGGTGGACTCCGGGCAGGTGGTGCTCATGCCCACCGACACCGTCTACGGCTTGGCGGCGACGGCGTCGAGGGCCGGCATCGAGTCGCTGGCCAGGATCAAGGGGCGCGACGCCGGTAAGCCGGTGGCGGTGCTGGTTGCGACACCCGGGCAGGGGCTGGCGCTGTTTGACCAGCCTCAACAGGGCCTGGTGCGGGTTGCCAAAGCCGGTTGGCCCGGGCCCCTCACCCTGGTGGCCGCAGCAGGTGCCGGCGCCCCAACGGGCATGAGTTCCAACGGCACCATCGGGGTGCGGTGTCCCGACCACGAACTGGTGCGACGGTTGACCGAGCGCGTCGGCCCCATCGCGGTGACCTCGGCGAACCCCGCCGGTGGTGAGCCGCTTTGCGATCTTCGCAACTGGGGCGAACTGGCCAAGGTGTGGCCCGAGGCTCGATCGATCGACTGCCTGGTCGACGGCGGGCCGCTCCCCGGAACGGCATCCACCGTGGTGGATGGGTCAGCCGAGCCGTCGGGCATGCCGCGCCTGCTTCGGGCGGGGCCCATCGAGTTTGATCGGATTGTGAGTTGGTGGCTTCAGGTGCCGGAGGACACACCCTGAACTAGGATGCGACGTGGCCGGGGCGAAGCGCTCGGGATGAGGGGGATGGGCAACGATGAGTTTTTGGAAGAAGCCGGCGGAGAGTGCCGGTTACCTGTCGGGAGTGGCGTTCTTTGAGGGTTTCAGCAACGAGGATCTGGCCCGGGTCGCCTCGCTGTCCGGCGAGTTGAAGGTTGGTTCCGGGGCGATGGTGATCGACCAGGGGGACACCGGCGTTGACTGCTACGTGATCATGGAAGGCACCGCCTCGGTGCGCGTTCGCGACGAGGAGGTGGCCACCCTTGGGAGTGGTGACATGGTTGGTGAGATGGCGCTGATCGACCATCGACCTCGCACCGCTTCGGTGGTGGCCACCACCGACATGCACCTCCTCCGGTTCAACTCGCGCCAGTTTCGACAACTGCTGACCGAGATGCCGAAGGCGGAGGAGCGTGTCATGACCATGCTCACCGAGCGGCTGCGGGCCGAGGGCGGCCCATCAAATGAGTGATTGACGAAAAGTCTCAAGTCTGGGTATGATTGGACTTATGGCGATGACCAGATCAACGGAACCAGTCCCCCCATCGACGGAGGCCTCCACCCCCGGACCACGTCTGGTGCCCACTCGTCGGGTCAGCTTCGAAGCGTCGCTGCAGGCGGTGCCCCGCCACTTCGCCGAGGACGGCGACCTGATTTCCAGTCACCTTGTGGCCGCCCTCTCGTCGGTGTTCCCCGAAGGCGAGGACTATTTCGTCCGCTGCGTGCGCCACTTTCGGTCCGAAATCACCGAGCCCGCCTTCAAGCGCCAGGTGGCCGGATTCATCGGCCAGGAGTCGGTGCACGGCCGGGAACACCGAGCGTTCAACGAGCGACTGGCCCAACTGGGATACCCGACGCGGCTGTACGATCGCATTGCCAAGCGGGCGCTGGCCACCCGCTACAAGGTTGCGTCTCCCAAGTCGAACCTTGCGGTCACCGCAGCGCTGGAGCACTTCACCGCAACGCTGGCCGAGCATGTGTTGACCTCGGAGGAGACCCGTGACCGCCTTGGCCATCAGGCGGTCCGCGAACTCTTCGTGTGGCATGCGCTTGAAGAGTCGGAGCACAAAGCGGTGGCGTTCGACGTGTACCGCGCGGTCGGTGGCAGCGAACGCATGCGCATCTGGACCATGAAGGCCATCAGGACGTCGTTTGTGGTCTTCATGACCCTGGCGGTACTGGGCTCGTTGGCCGGTGACCGGTCGAGCTACCGGCCGGGCGCGCTCCGCTCAAGCTGGAAGCGCCTGAAAGACTCGCCGATGCTGAGCCGGGATATGTGGGATGCGCTCCGTGAGTACGATCGTCGGGGCTTTCACCCAGATGATCGCGATACCACCGGGTTGGTCGACACCTGGCGCGCCACCCTCTTCGGTGAGGAGGGCACCCTCAACTCCAAGCTGCCCGGCGCCGCCTGAGCAGCGCCGTCCTTGGCGCCGTCACCCCTGCCGCCGTCAGCCCCGCCGCCACCGCCAAGGGCGGCACGCCGATCGGCCGGTCGTCAGCTTGTGAGGCGCAGCACGGCATCATCGACGCTGACCGATCTGCCCACGCCTTCGGCGGCCATCAATTCGTCCATCGTGTCGGCATCGTCGCTGAACGCCCAGGCCCTGGCCCCGTCGGCCAGGCGAACGGCCGCGTGCGCCCGCTCGGGCAGATTTCCACGATCATGCATGACCGTGTAGGCCTCGATGCTCGCCGGCCCGCTTGGGTGCAGCACCACCGGCACCGCAGCGTCGGACGCGTCGACCTCCGCCTGGGGCGATTCCCAACGAAAGCCGTTCCGAGGCGGCTCGGTTGCCAGCACACAAAAGCTGTGCTTGTGCACGATGCCACCGTTTGCGGTCACCAGCGCCGTGCCGGTACCCAGGTCCCGCAACGCGTCCACCGTGGCGGCCAAGGCATGTGAGACCGGGTTGTTCCAGGGGCCACCGGCGAAGCACAGGCCGCCCCAGGTGGTGAGCGCCCGGTGGGTATCGATGCCCAACGCGTTGGCGGCCAGTTGCACCGCGGAAGGAAAGCAGGAATAGAGGTCGATGAAGTCGAGGTCGTTCGGGGTCAGACCCGCCAATTGCAGCGCCCGGCCCCCGGCGATTCTCATTGCCGGTGAGTCGGCAAACGACGCCCGTTCCGACGCCAGGCGATCGACCGCATCGGTTCCGGAGTGGAGGAAGATCCAGCGGTCGGTGGGTACGCCTGCTGCTGCGGCGGCCTGGGCCGAGGCCACCAGAACCGATGCACCCATGTCCACGCGGGCGTTTGACACCAGGTGCTTGGTGTAGGGCCAGCCGACCCAACGGTTGCTCGCGCTGGGCGTGATCAACTCGGCGGCTGTGTAGGGGGTGCGGTCCCAGGCATGGGGGTTACAGGCGGCAACGCCTGCGAAACCGGCCCACAGTTCGCCAACGTCGGCCTGGTGGTCATCGATGCAGCGGCCCGAAGCTGCCCGGAGCGCGGTCTCGAACAACGGATACATCTGGGTGGGCATGTAGAGCCGGTGGGCGGCTTCGGCGGGATGCGCCATCTCCAGTTCGGTTGGTCCGACCATCTGATCGGGTGCAACATCGTCGTCCTGGGTGCCCCAGTCGGGCTGAGCACCGGTGGCCCGGTGGGCCGCCCTCGCCCGCCCGGCCTCGCCTCCGGTGATCGCCGCAACATCGAGCGCTCCGGTTGCGATTGCCCGTGCGGCGGCGCCCAGCAGATAGTTGGGGGAGTGACCGCCCATGGCGCAGGTCGCCGTGATGGCGCCGTCGGCACCGATGGAGTCGGCCACCTCCCGGGCCGCATCGTTGTAGCGCCAGGTCAGCGCCGGCACCGCGCCGATCCAGCCCAGCGAGCGACCGAGCGCGTCGGGTGAATCGGAGCCGCTGTCGGTGAGGGCGAGGCGAAGCGACTCGGTCATCAGCGCGGCGGGTGACAGTTCGGGGTCAGCCCGATCGGTGCGTTGCAGATGCTGCCCGACTCCGATGAGCACCGGAGTCCTGGGATCGACGCCGGCGGGAAGTGGCTGCGTTGGCATGGCCGTAGCGTGTCGCAGCGGCAGGCGTGCTGACAACTGGCCGGATGTGAACACGGAACGCGTTGCCCGTCATCCTGACGGGGCCGGGGCAATCGGCGTCGAGAGTGCTTCCGCTCGCCCGCATGGGCCCGATGCCCGTACGATGGGGCTATGCGCATTGCCGTGGGGGCCGATCACGCCGGATTCGAACTGAAGCAGGGACTGGCCGAGTTTCTTCGCGGCCTGGGCCATGAGGTGACCGACGTGGGCACCTACTCCGAGGAGCGCTGCGATTACCCCGACTTTGGCGCCGCCATCGGCAAGGCGATTTCGTCCGGTGATTCCGATCTCGGGGTCGGTGTCTGCGGTTCTGGCATCGGCATCGCGATGGCCGCCAACAAGATTCCCGGTGTGCGTGCCGCAACCGTGCACGATGTGACCTCGGCCCGTCTCGCCCGGGAACACAACGACGCCAACGTGTTCTGCGTGGGCAGTCGCTTCGTGGGTCACCAGGTGGCGATCGAGGCCCTGGAGGCCTTTCTTGCCGCCAGGTTCCAGGGGGGGCGCCACGCTCCCCGAGTGGCCAAGCTTGACGACCTCCTCGGCTGACCCGGCGGCGGCCCCACCCAAGCCGCACTCGTCGCGTCGATCGAACCCCTCGAATTTCCTCATCGATCCAACCCCCCCCAGATCAACAAGGAGTACCCCAACGTGGGATGGCCCCAGAGCCCGGATACCGAGATCAACGACCTGCTGGATGCCGAATTGGAGCGCCAGCAACGGGGGCTGCAACTGATCGCCTCGGAGAACTTCGCCTCGCCGGCGGTCATGGCCGCCACCGGCACGGTGCTGACCAACAAGTACTCGGAGGGCTACCCCCACAAGCGCTACTACGGCGGCAACGCGGTGGTGGACGACATCGAGGACATCGCACGCAACCGGGTGTGCGCGCTCTTCGGCGCCGATCACGCCAACGTGCAGCCGCACTCGGGCGCCAACGCCAACGTGGCCGTGTACCTGGCGCTGTTGGACGCGGGCGACACGGTGTTGGGCATGAGCCTTGACCACGGTGGCCACCTCACGCACGGCAGCCCGGTGAACCTGTCGGGACGGTTTTACAACTTCGTCGGATACGGGCTGACCGAATCAGACGAGCGCATCGACTATGAGGCGGTTCGGGCCCTGGCCCATGAACACCAGCCAAAGATGATCGTGGCCGGGGCGACCGCCTATCCACGCCAGATCGATCCCAAGATCTTCCGGGAGATCGCCGATGAGGTGGGCGCGCTGTTCATGTTCGACGCGGCTCATATCGCAGGGCTGATCGCCGGCGGCGTGCATCCCAACCCGGTGCCCGAAGCCGACATCGTCACCTTCACCACGCACAAGACGCTGCGCGGCCCGCGGGGCGGCACCATCCTGTGTCGCGAGGAGCACGCCAAGGCGATCGACAAGGCCATCTTCCCCGGCCTGCAGGGTGGCCCGCTCGAGCACGTGATCGCCGCCAAGGCCGTGGCGTTTCGAGAGGCCGCCGATCCCAGCTTCGCCGACTATGCGGCCGGCATCGTGGCCAACGCCCAGGCGTTGGCCCAGGCGTTGGCCGCCCAGGGTTTCCGCTTGGTTTCGGGGGGCACCGACAACCATCTGCTGCTGGTCGACCTCCGTCCGTTCAATGCCGACCTCACCGGCAAGGTGGCTCAGGCGTCGCTCGACGCGGCGGGCATCACCCTGAACAAGAACACCGTCCCCGACGACCCCCGCTCGCCGTTCGTCACCAGCGGGGTGCGCATCGGCACGCCGGCAGTGACCACCCAGGGCATGGGTCCCGCAGAGATGCCGGAGATCGCCGAGTTGATCGCCGCCGTACTGTCGAAGCCCGACGACGCCGCCGTGCACGCCGAGGTCGCGGAGCGCACCGCCAAGCTGTGCGCACGCTTCCCGGTGTACCCGGACGCTGTTGGGTGATGCTGGTTCCCGGGTGAGTCCGGCTGATCGGGCCGGGGTGAACTGACGTGATCGCCTACGTCGTCATCCTGGCCGTGGCCTTCGGTGCCACCGTCCTCACGGTGCCCCTGGTGCGACGGTTCTGCCTGCGCGTGGGCCTGGTCTACGAACCGAACGAGCGAACCGTTCACACGCGGCCCATGCCGGCCCTGGGTGGTCTGGCGATGTTCGTCGGGTTTGCGGCGGCGTTGGGCGTGGCCGCGCTGCTCGGACGTTTCAAGCCCATGATGTCGGGCACCGAGATGGCCGGCGCGGCGCTGTGTTGCGCGGTGGCGTTCGCCACCGGGCTGACCGACGACGTGCGTCACCTCTCGGCCCCGGCCAAGGTGGCCGGGCTGGTGCTGTCAGGTTCGATCCTCTCGCTGTCGGGGCTCAGCCTGCTGTTCTTCCGGGTGCCGTTCTTCGATCTGCTGGTGTTGTCACCCGACCTGTCGGCGCTGCTCACCGTGATCTGGGTGGTGGGGATGGCCAATGCCATCAACCTGATCGACGGGCTCGATGGTCTGGCCGCCGGTATCACCGCCATTGCTGCGGCGGCCTTTCTGGCCTATTCCCTGGCGCTGTCGCGCAACGGGGTACTCGATCCGTCCAACGTGGGACCGCTGATCGCCGTCATCGTGCTGGGCGTGTGTTTGGGGTTTCTTCCCTACAACGTGCATCCGGCGAAGATCATCATGGGGGACGGCGGCGCACTGTTCCTCGGTGCAGCCATGGCAACCTCCACCATTGCCGTGGGCGGCAACTCCGACGATCCGTTCTCGGGCCAGGCATGGTTTTTCTTTGCGCCGTTGCTGGTGCCGCTCTTCATCCTGGGGGTTCCGATCCTCGACACCGCGTTCTCCATCGTGCGACGCACCGTGGGTCGCAGCGGGGTGTCGGTTGCCGACCGCAAGCATCTGCATCACCGCCTGGTCGATCGTGGGCACGGACATCGTCGGGCGGTGTTCATCCTGTGGGGTTGGACCGCGCTGCTGTCAGGGTTTGTGCTGATCCCGGTGTTCACCGGGCGCGGCGACGGCATCGTGCCCATTGGTATTTTGGCGTTGCTCCTGGCGCTCTTCACCATGCTGGGCCCTTCGGTGACCCTCCACTGGGCCCGCCGTAGGGCCGCAGCCGAATCGACCACCGAGACCCCTGTCGTGTCAATCAAAGACGGTGGGTCCACGTCTGATCAGGCAATGCCGACGCGCACCGACACCCGGGCCGGGGCTCGCCGGTAGCGACAGCTTCAGCCGCTGAATCACCAAGCCAGATCGCCGCGCAGGGCGGCGCCGACGGTGTGGTTGATCTCGTCAGAGGCGGCGACCGATGACCTGGTGATGGCGATGTTGTAGAAGCCGTGGATCTGATCGTCGAAACAGCGGTCGACCACCGGCACCCCGGCCTCCGCCAGCTTTGCCGCATACGCACGGCCCTCATCACGGAGCGGATCGAAGCCGCCGGTGAACACCAGCGCCGGGGCCACACCGGTGACGTCGGCGTAGAGCGGGGAGGCGGCGGGGTCGTGCCAGCGCTCGGAGTCCGGCAGGTACTGCCCGCGAAACCATTCCATCGAGTCCCTGGTCAGGAGGAATCCCTCGGCGAAGGTGTCGATCGACCTCGACGTCATGGTGAAGTCGGTGGCCGGGTAGACCAAGGCCTGCACTGCCGGCGGTCGCAGCCCCTGATCCCTGGCGCCAAGCGCCACCAGCGCCGCCAGGTTGCCACCGGCCGAATCGCCCATCAGCGCAAGCGCATCGCCGTCGACTCCAAGCTCGCCCGAGTGTTCGCTCAGCCAGCGGTACGCCGCGAGGCAGTCGTCGATCGCCGCCGGATAGGGGGCTTCGGGCGCCAAGCGGTAATCGACCGACATGACCACGGCCCCGGAGGTGGCCGCGAGTTCCCGGCAGGGGCCGTCGTGGGAGGCGAGGTCGCCGATCACCCAACCGCCACCGTGGAAGAAGCAGATCGCCGGTGGCGTCGTCGTCAGATTGGCGTCCCGGTAGAACCGAACGCGCAGCGGTCCGTCCGGCCCGGGCAGGTCCCGTTCCCATGAGTGAACGCGTTGCGGACCGCGTGGCCCCAGGATCGCCGCCCTCGCCATGTCGCGACGTGAAGATGCAACGTCCCGGTTCTCCAGTGGGGAGACCCGGCCGGCGAGCCGGAGCATGGCCTGCACCTGCGGATCGAGGCGGCGTCCGTCCCGGATGACCTCTTCGCCCCTGCGGGCCGCGATGGCGAGCATGCTTCGAGCCGCTCGGCCGACTGGATGTACGCGTGGGGTGCTCATTGGTTCAGTCTGGCGCACTGTTGCCCGCCAGCGCGGCGGCGATGGTTCGATTGATCTCGTGAGCGGCCAACAGCGTGGGACGTGTGATGCCGATGTTGTAAAAGCCGTGGATGAGATCGTCGAAGCAGCGGTCGACCACCGGCACGCCGGCCCGGGCCATCAGCGCCGCCAGGTTGCCGCCTGCCGAGTCCCCATGATCGCCAGCCGGGTGGCGTCCAGGCCCAGCTCGCCCGAGTGACCGGCCAGCCACGCGTAGGCGGCCACACAATCGTCGATGGCGGCGGGGTAGGGGTGCTCCGGGGCCAGCCGGTAGTCAACCGCCATCACCACGGCGCCGGTGTCCTGTGCCAAAACCCGGCAGGGCGGATCGTGGCTGTCCAGGTCACCAACCGCCCAACCTCCGCCATGGAGGAAACAGATCGCCGGTGCGCCGGGCGCGGTGGTGGCGGCGCGGTGGAAGTGCACCCGGATGGGCCCGGCCGGGCCTGGCAGGTCACGCTCCCAGGTGTGCACGCCTGGCGGCACCGGTGGCCGACCATGACCGAGCGTCCAATGTCGACCCGTGCCCTCGCAACCTGCCGGTCCTTCGTTGGTGCCACCCGCTCGGCGACGGTCAGCAGGGCTCGCATCTGCGGGTCGAGGCGTCGACCGTCGCGAACGATCTCGTCCCCGCTTCGAGCGAGCACGCGGATGAGCGCACCCGCGGCGCGACCAACAGGATGCAACCTCGGGGTGGTGAACATCACCCCGACGCGCTTAGGAGAAGTCGGGCGTGTGGGTGTCGGTACCCGAGCGCAGCAGCGTGCCGGGCACGGCTCCGGTGGGCTCACCGTCGGCCACCACCGTCGTGCCGTTGACCCATACCTCGGCGATGCCCACCGCGTCGGCGAAGAGCCGCTCGGTGCCGCCGGGCAGGTCGGCCCGCATCGTGATCGGGCCCGAGTCGACCGTCGCGGGGTCGAACAGCACCAGGTCGGCGTGGTTGCCCACCTCGATGGTGCCGCGGTCGGTCAGGCCGAAGAGCCTGGCCGGTACCTGGGTCATCATCTGCACGGCCCGTTCGAGGCTGACCAGTTGGCGGCCCCGCAGGCTGTCGCCAAGAAACTTGGATGGATAGTTCGAGCCCAGCATGCGGTCCAGGTGCGCACCGGCGTCGGACCCACCGAGGATGGCGCCACTGCCTTCCCAGACCTGGCGGCGTAGCTCCCAGGAGGCATCGTCGTCGTCGGTGGGCAGCGGCCAGAGGATGGTTTTGAAGTCGTCGGCGAGCACGATGTCAACCAGAGTGTCGAAGGGCTCCTGGCCCCGCTCGGCGGCGATGTCCTCGACCACGCGGCCCTTCAGGCCCTCGTTGGCCTCCGAGAACGTGTCGCCGATCTCGAAACGGGAGAAGGTGGTGAGGCGGGACAGCGCACCGGTTTCGGAGGCGGCCAGTTGGGCCAGCACGTGGCGCACGCCGCTCTGGCGCAGATACTCCTTCTTCTGTTCCAGCGGCAGGCCCATGATGTGCTTCCAGCCGGGCAGCAGCCACAGGCCGCAGTGGGTGCCGAAGCTCTGGGTCATGCCAGGCAGTGTCGGCATGGTCAGCGCCACCACCGACAGGCCCTCCTCGGCGGCGCGAGCGCCCACCTTCAGTTGGTGGAGGTATTCGTCGGCCTTGCGGGAGTCGACGGTGAGCACGTTCCAGTTCATGGGCCGTTGCCCGGCCCGCACCATCTCGAGGATGTAGTCCTCTTCGTCCTCGGAGTAGCCGTTGAGGCAGCCGTCCATGACGAACTCGAGCGAGGTGCCCTCGAACTCCGAAACGACGCCACACAGCGTCAGCACCTCATCACGGTTGGCGAAGCGGGAGGTGACGGGTACGCCGTCGCCGTCAGAGTGGGTGAACGACAGCGACGTGGAGAAGCCCATGCCGCCCGCCTCGATGGAGGCCCGCAGCAGTGCTGCCATGGCCTCGATCTCGTCCGGAGTGGCCTCACGTTGGCCGTCGGCCCCCACGACGTATCGACGGATGGCCGAGTGGCCCACCAGAAATCCGGCGTTGAGGGCCATCGACCCGTCGAGGCGGTCGAGGAAGTCGCCGAAGCTCTCCCAGCTCCAGTCGAGACCCCGTTCCAGCGCCTCGAGCGGCATGCCCTCCACCTTGGCCATCATGCGGGCCACGTAGTCGCCGTCGCCGGGCTGCAGCGGGGCCAGGGTGAAGCCACAGTTACCGGCGACCACGGAGGTGACGCCGTGCAGGTTGGAGGGTGATGCGGTCGGATCCCAATGCAGCTGCGCGTCGTAGTGGGTGTGGGGGTCGATGAAACCGGGGGCCAGCATCAGGCCGGTGCCGTCCACCTCCCGTTCGCCGGCCTCGGAGACGTCACCGATGGTGGTAATGCGTCCATCGGTGACGGCGACGTCGGCCGTGCGGGCCTTGGCGCCCGTGCCGTCCACCAGTTGGGCTCCTCGAATCACCAGATCTGCCATGGGGAGTCTCCGTTTCCGTATCGTTGAATGCTTGGTCGTGTCGGCCGCGCTGTGGCGCGTCGTGTCGTCGCCGTCAACCGAAACCTGACGGACCGTCAGATTCTGGCATAGTGCCCGCCGCTGCCGGAACGGAAGTTGCAAATCTCGCCGGCTACTGCTGATATATGTGTGGCAGGGGTCACCGGGTTGCGCCGGTCGAGGGAGGAAGCAATGTCACAGGCTCACGAGGCAGCTCAGCGCGGCAGAGTCGCTCATCGCGGCGGAGGTGCGCGCCTGTTGCTCGCCCTTGTGGGGTTGATGCTGGTGGCAGCCGGTTGCGGCGCCAAGGGCGACTCGGTCGCCGAGACGGGCGGAGGCTCAGACGGCGGTACCCAGGTTGCGACCGGGGGCGACTCCGGCGGACAGGCCGACGGTGAGGCCGACTTCGGTACCCTCAAGGCGCCCTGCGGCCCCGGCGAGGGCAAGATCGAGAAGTCCGAGGCCGGCAGCAAGGGCACCGACAAGCTGTACATCGGTGTGAACTCCGACAAGGGCGCCGACATCCGACCCGGCCTGCTGCGCGAGTTCTGGGACTCCTCCAACGCCTACATCGACTGGTGCAATGCCCAGGGTGGCATCGCCGGCCTCCAGATCGAACCGGTCGACCTTGACGGCCAACTGTTCAACGTTGCCCAGTACCTGCCTGCGGCGTGCAACGACGTGTTTGCCATGGTCGGTGGCGGCTCCACCTTCGACAACCTGCAACTGCAGGGCCCCGGCAACCTGAAGGAGTGCGGCCAGCTGGACATGCCCGGCTTCACCGTCACGAAGGAAAAGGCCGAGGCGACCGACACCTACATCGCCGCTGTGCCCAACCCGGCAAACGTGCGTCCGGCAGCGTTCTTTGATTATCTCGCCCAGGAGTATCCGAAAGAGGTTGGTGACCTCGCCAGCGTGTACGGCGACCTGGACACGATTCGGTTCGTCATGGACCAGACCAACGCCGTGCTCACGAAGCTCGGCAAGCCGTTTGGGCTGGGCCAGGAGATCGCCTACGCGGCTCAGGGTCAGGACTTCAAGCTCACCTCCCAGAGCCTCAAGGGTTCCGGCGCCACGATGGGCACCTTCATCGGCGAGCCGTCCAACTTCGGGCTGCTGCTCAGTTCGATGAAGGAGGACGGGCTGAAGATCCCCATGTTCGCCGAGTCAAACAACTACGACCCGCTGTTGTTGGAGAAGGGCTCAAATCCGGCCGGCGAGGTGCTGATCAGGCTTCCCCACGCTCCCTTCGAGGAGGCCGACAAATACCCGGCGATTCAAAAGTTTGAAGAGCTGATGGCCGCCCGCAAGGCCGAGGATCCCCAGACCAAGACCGCGGCGCTGGGCATCCAGTCGATGTCGGCCTGGCTGTTGTTCACCGAGGCGGCCACCGCGTGCGCCGAGCAGGGCGACCACATCATCAGCCACGACTGCATCCGTGAGCAGGTGGGCAAGATCGGAGAGTGGACCGGCGGTGGTCTGCACTCGACGACCAACCCGGGCACGAACGAACCTGCGAAGTGCATCATCTCGATGAAGGTCGACGGCGACAAGTTTGTTCGGGCGTTTCCCGAGTGGGGCAGCAAGGACGCCACCGAGGACGGCTACTACTGCCCGAAGAAGAACGCGGTGGTCACCATCGATGTTGACTGAACCCGCACGGACCCTGGCTGAGCGCGCCTCGGCCCGCTCGGGTGCCTCGCCAACGTCGGCGCACCGCGGGTGATCACCACCATGCTGGCAGCGGCCGGCACCCCGAACCTGTGGAACCAGTTTCTGACCGCGTCCGTCGCCGGGTTGGTCACGGCGGCGCTGTACGCCATTGCCGCCTCTGGCCTGGTCGTCACCTACACCACGTCGGGCGTGTTCAACTTCGCCCATGGCGCGTTCGGCATGATGGCCGCGTTCACCTACTGGCAGTTCACCGAGGGCTGGGGTCTCCCCATCTGGCTGTCGCTGCTGCTGGTGGTGGGCGTGGTCGCTCCCGTCTTCGGGGGCATCGTCGAAAAAGGGTTGATGCGCGGGCTTGAGGGCACCTCGGAGCTGATCAAGCTGGTGGTCACCGTCAGCCTGTTGTTGGCGCTGATCGGCCTGGCGCCGGTGATCTGGGACCCGACGATCGCTCGCTCGGTGCCCGAGTTCTTCCCTGACTCCGACCCGATCACCATCGCCGGGGTGGGCATCAGCATCCACCGCATCATCATCTTCGTCGCAGCGGGGCTGGTGGCCGTCTTTCTGCGTCTGTTCCTGTACAACACCCGCACGGGCATCGCGATGCGGGCCGTGGTGGATGACCGGTCGTTGGCGCAGCTCAACGGTGCTCGACCGGGGTTGACCTCCATGGCCTCCTGGGGGCTTGGCGCGGGACTGGCGGCTTTGGCCGGCGTCCTCGGCGCTCCGATCAGCACCCTGGAAGCGGTCACGCTGACCCTCCTGGTGTTCAACGCCTACGCCGCCCCGGTGATCGGTCGACTCAAGTCGGTACCCCTCACCTTCCTCGGCGCCATCATCCTCGGGCTTGCCCAGAGTTACGTGTCCAGCTTCGTCAAGCCGGGCGACACCAACGTCGTCGAACGGGCGGTCACGAGCTTTCAGATCAACACCGGCTGGACGCTGGCCAACCTCCAGAGCGCCATGCCCGCCATTGTGCTGTTCGTCGTCATGTTGTTCATCCGGCCCGAGCGGTTGCGCAGCCACAGCCTCTCGACCACCCGCGACCAGTTTCGCGTTCCCACCTGGCGGGTGACGCTGATCGGCGCCATCTTGTTCCCCATCGGCACGATCATGCTGACCGTGATCATCCCGGACGTGTTCCAGTTGTCGTTGGCCAGTGGCTACGCACTGGCGTTGGTGGGCCTGTCGTTGGTGCCGTTGGCGGGCTACTCCGGACAGATCTCGCTGGCCCAGATGAGTTTTGCGGGCATCGGGGCCGTGGTGATGGGGAACCTCGGAGTGAACAACCCGATCCTGGGAGTGGTCGTAGCGGTGCTGGTTGCCGCCACCATCGGGGCCCTGGTGTCGCTACCGGCGCTGCGGCTCTCGGGCATCTATCTCGCCCTGCTCACAGCGGCCTTTGCGCTGATGTTGTCCAAACTGGTGCTCAGCCAACAGAAGGTCATGCCTCAGGGCAACCTGGCGGTGCCGCCGTTGGTGAGCTCGTGGAACACCGCCACGGCCCGCATCATCGTGTCGGCCGTGGCGTTCACCTTGGTTGGCATCGCGGTCGTCGCCGTGCGTCGCTCCGGCTTCGGGCGGCGACTGATGGCCATGAAGGACTCCCCTGACGCGTGCGCCACGCTGGGGCTCAACCTGACCCGCACCAACGTGTACGTGTTTGCGCTGTCCTCCGGTATCGCCGGCCTGGCGGGCGCACTGTGGGCCAGCACCGCTCAGGCGGAGCAGTTCACCTTTGAGAACTCGCTCGCGGTCACCATGTTGGCGGTGGTTGGAGGTGTGGGCCTGGTGGGCGGCGCGTTCTTCGGCGGCCTGCTCCTTGGGGCGTTCCAATCGATCCTCGGTCCGATCTTCAATTCCAACGCCCTTGGGTATTTCTCGGTGTTCAGCATCTCGATCGCAAAGCTCACCAGCTTTGCCCCCGGGCTGATGGGCATTAGCCTGGGTCGCAACCCAAGCGGCGCCATGACCGAGGTCGGAGCGGGGTTTCGAGCGGTGGGCGAGCGAACCGAGGCGTTGGTGATCTCGGTGCTCGGCGCAGTGGGCATCTGGGTGCTCACCGCCGTCGGGGTGGTGTCCGGTTGGCAGTTCACCGCTGCGATCGTGGTGTGGGTGTTTGTCGTGGCCCCGTTGACGCCCCTGCTCTTCGACGGTCCGCACCCATCGCAGCGGCTGCCCGTGGCCATCGGGGGCGTCAGCGCCACCGTGGTCGCCCTGCTGGTGCCGGTCGCTTCGATCACGGAGAGCAACGGTTGGCGGGTCATCATGATCGGTGCCTTCGCCGGCGCGGTCGGCGCGGTGCTCACCCGCGTCTACGGGCCGCTCGACGCCGAGGCGGCGGCGCCACAGCCATCGCCCGACCTGGCCGGGGTGAATCGGCCCTTCGACCGCGGTGAGCTCATCGAGGTCGATGCCGCCCTCGGGCTGACCGAGGCCGACCTGGCAACCTACGCAGTCTCTGAAACCAACGGCGCCTCGGCCGTTCCGGCGATGGCCGGAAACGGAGGCGATTCATGAGCCTTTTGGAGGCACGCGGTATCACGGTTCGCTTTGGCGGAAACCTGGCCGTCAGCGACGTGGACCTCACCGTCGAGGCCGGGCAGATCGTGGGCCTCATCGGGCCGAATGGCGCGGGCAAGACCACCACCTTCAACGCGCTGACCGGCATGCTCACCCCCACGGCGGGCACGGTGATGCTGGAGGGCAGAAACGTCACCGGGTGGCCCACCTTCCGGCGGGCGCAAGAGGGCCTGGCCCGCACGTTCCAGCGCCTGGAGGTGTTCACGTCGCTGACCGTTCGTGAGAACATTCAGATGGCCGCCGAGCTGAAATCCCGCGATACCGCCGAGCACGTGGACCACATCCTGGAGCAGGTGGGCCTGACCGCTATCGCCGATGACTCGGCCAGCGCGATCTCCACCGGCATGGCCCGGCTTTTGGAGGTTGGTCGGGCGCTGGCAACCCGACCCAAGGTGTTGTTGTTGGACGAGCCTGCGTCGGGCCAGGACGAATCCGAAACGGAACGGTTCGGTGAATTCCTGGAGGAGCTGGCGGCGGATGGCCTGGCCATCCTCATGGTGGAACATGACGTGCCCCTGGTGATGCGGGTGTGTCAACGAATCGTGGTGCTGGACTTTGGTCAGGTGATCGCCAGGGGTACCCCCGCCGAGATTCAGGCCAACGAGGCGGTGTTGGACGCCTACCTCGGCTCCGCTGCCGGGGGGATGTGATCGTGGCCGGTTCGTCGACGACCTCAGCTCCGCCCGATCCGGTGATCGCAGCGGAGCCCATCCTTGAGTTGCAGGGCATTCGGGCGGCCTACGGCTCCATCGAGGTGTTGCACGGGGTGGATCTGGCCGTGATGCCGGGTGAGGTGTATGCGCTGCTGGGTCCCAACGGCGCCGGCAAGACCACCACGCTCAACATCCTCTCCGGGCTGATGAAGCCCACCGCCGGCAAGGTGCTGGTGGCGGGCCGTGACGTCACCGGAACGAAGGCCGAGGATCTGGCCCGAGCCGGCATGGCGATGATCCCCGAGGGTCGGGGCATCTTCCCAAACCTCACCGTGCGCGAGAACCTGCGCATGGCAACGTTCACCGGCAAGAAGTTGGCCGATCTGGAAGCTGCGGCCTACGGGCGCTTCAGTCGTCTGGCCGAGCGCCGCAGCCAGGTGGCCGGCACCATGTCGGGCGGCGAGCAGCAGATGTTGGCGATGGCCCGAGGGCTGGCGACCGACCCGGCAGTGCTGATCCTCGACGAGCTGTCGATGGGCTTGGCGCCGCTGATCGTCGAGGAGTTGTACGGCGTCGTTGCACACATCGCGGCGGACGGCGTGTCGATCGTGGTGGTGGAACAGTTCGCCAGGACGGTCCTCGGTGTGTCCGACCGGGCGGCCATCATGGTTCACGGAAAAATTCGCGCCGTGGGAGACCCGACGGCGATCGAGGCGGAATTGTCCAGTGCCTACCTTGGTGGGCAGTGATCAAAATCAGGAGAGTGTGAAGATGGCACAACAGGATTCACAGCGTGCCGAGCCGGCCGACCTCGGAACCGCGGTCGATCAGCCGGTGCAGGGATCGACGCAGGGGGGACCAATGGGCGATCGCGCCGAAGCGTTCACCGAGGAGGTCGGGCGGCTCAAGCTGTCGGGTAGTTCAGCCGAGGGCGAGGCCCGTGCCATGAAGCTGGGCATCGCCGGGTTGGTGATACCCGTGGTGCTTGCCGTGGTGGGGATCCTGCTCGTGGCGTCCACGTCCGATGCGGCCGATCAGCGGGCCTTCGCCTCGCAGACCTTCTGGCTGGGCAACATCATCGTCGTGATCGGCGCAACGCTGTTCCTTCGCTACTCGCTGGGTCGTTACCTGCGCTTCTGGATGATCCGGCTGATCCACGAGCAACGAGCCCAAACCGACCGCGTGGTGGATGCCATCGAGCGAACATCGGCACCGATCAGCAAGTGATCAACCTGCTCCGGTGGCAGCCGACCGGGGCGTAACTTGTGCGTTGGCACGACGTTTCGTAGAGTTCGTGCACGGATTCACAAGGCAGTCCGAGCGGTTCCGGAACACACCTCCGTGCCGTTACCGCCACCGTGCGAGGCATCGTTGCCTTCTTCGGTAGCATCCCTCCCGCCCCACGCCCGCCGTCGACGTGACTGAGAGTTCGTTTCTGTGTCCACCCAGGTGACATCCAACGCAGCCTCGCCCAAGCTGTCACCGTCCGGTGGAAGCTCCGCGGCGATGCCCAGGTTGAGCGAACAGATGGACCGCGGTCACGGTGGGTACCTCCTGGTGGCCGCCCCCGCCCTGTTTGGCCTGCTGGGTTTCTGGCTGGATGGCCTCCTCGGCTGGACCCCGGTGCTCACCATCGTCGGTGCGTTCTACGGCCTGATCGGCGCCCTGTACAAGGTCCTGACCTCGTACCGGACCGAAATGAACACGCAGGCGGACGCACGCCGCAGCGCTCGTACCTCGCCCGCCTCCTCGTCCTCCGCCACCCTTGCAACCGTCGAGGCGGGGTCGTGACTCAGCCTTCGAATCCCACCGCCCGGTCCTCCAACGCTCAGCCCGCCAACGGCTTGCTGACCCGTTTGGAAGGCCCGTCCCCGGCCATGGAGATTGCCGTCGACCTGATTCGACGAGCCGCCATCTGGTCGCCACTCGCCATCTTGGTGTCGGGGGCGATCTGGGGCACCGACGGCGCCATTTCCGCCGCATTCGCCCTGGGTCTCGTGATCCTCAACTTCCTTCTGTCCGCCTGGATGTTGCAGGCCGGTGCTCGTATCTCCATTGCCGTCATGGCCGGTGCTGCACTCTTCGGTTACCTGATCCGTCTCGGTCTGATCCTCGTTGCGGTGCTGCTGGTGAAGGACCAGCCCTGGCTCGACCCGGTCGCCCTCGGCGTGGTGCTGATCGTCACCCACCTGGGCCTGTTGTTCTGGGAGCTGCGCTACGTATCGGGCTCCATGGCGTTTCCGGGTCTGAAGCCCCGCGCCGGGCGCCGCAGCGCCGCCGTCACCGCCACGCAGGTCAACCTGACCGGCAACATCAATTCTCCGACCCCCGACGCCACCTCCTCGGTGGCCGACGCAGCCTGAGCCAAGGAGTCACCCTGTGATTGCATCCCCACTTTTGGCGTTGTCCGCATCGCCCGCCGCCCTGTTTGCGGCGGAGCCGGAGAACACCCGGGGCCTCAAGTTCCCCTCCATCGACGAGATCGTCGTCTGGCCGGCGAAGTTCGGCGGCTTCAACAAGATCGCCTTGATCTCGTTGATCGCGGTCGTCGTGCCCACCATCCTGTTCTGGCTGGCAGCCATGAAGGGCAAGAAAAACCCCATACCCCGCGGCGTGCAGAACGTGGTGGAGGCATCGGTCGACTTCATGGAAAAGCAGATCGTGATGCCAACGATCGGCCCCGACGGCATGCGCTACCTGCCCATGCTGACCGCCATGTTCTTCTTCATCTTCATCGGCAACCTGTTTGAGATCATCCCCACCTCGCACATGCCGGCCAACGCCCGTATGGCCAACCCCCTCATGCTGGCCCTGGTCACCTGGGTGATGTTCATCGGTGTGGGCCTGAAGCACAACGGGCTCGGCTACCTCAAGCAGACGCTGTTTCCCCCGGGCGTGCCCAAGGCGCTGTACCTGCTGGTCACGCCCATCGAGTTCATCTCCACCTTCCTGGTGCGCCCGTTCTCGCTGGCGGTGCGGCTCTTCGCCAACATGCTCGCCGGGCACATTCTCTTGGTCACCTTCTCGGTGCTCACCTTGGGCCTGCTCCTTGCGGAGACCATGCAGTTCGCCCTGGTTCCGCTGGCGATCGCCCCGTTCCTCGGCCTGGTGGCCTTCACCGCCTTCGAGTTGATGGTCGCCTTCCTGCAGGCCTACATCTTCTCCCTCCTCGCCGGTGTGTACATCGGCGGCGCGCTGCACCCGGCGCACTGATCCACCCCCCGGCCCACCGGCCGGCGTAACCCCCTTCGTTCCAACCACAGATGTTGTTTTCGCACAGCGGAGACACAACAAATAGGGCCTCAGGCCCCACCGACAAGGAGAACACCCAGATGAGCGTTCTGTCCCAGGCAGCACACCACGCAATCGAAATCGCCCAGCAGGCGACCCCTGCCGACGTCAGCGCCGATGAGGCCAAGTCCATCGCCGGTGCGTCCGGTGCGGGTGCGGCCTACGGCCTCGCCGCCATCGGCCCCGGCATCGGCATCGGCTACCTGGTCGGCCAGGCCGTTCAGGCCATCGCCCGTCAGCCCGAGGCCGCCGGTCAGGTGCAGACCACCATGTTCCTCGGCATCGCGTTCACCGAGGCTCTGGCCCTCATCGGTTTCGTTGTGTTCATTCTGCTCAAGTTCGTCTGAGGCCCAACCCCGTGGTTCGGCACTTGCCGGGCCGCCTCGTCGACACCACCTGAGGAGTACCTTCAATGTTGGCAACCATCATGTCCATTGCCGCAGACGGCGGTGGGGAGACCCCGGTGAACCCGGTGCTGCCCACCATGCCGGAGCTGTTGTGGGGCACCGGGCTGTTTCTCGCCCTGTGGATCCTGATGCGCTACGTGTTGCTGCCACCGGTGCGCGCCGTCATGCGTCAGCGTGACGAACAGCGTCTGTCCGATGAGGAGGGTGCCGAGCGCGCCAAGGTGGAGGCCGAAAAGGTGCGGCGCGATTACGACGCCACCCTGGCCGAGGCACGGGCTCATGCATCGACAACCGTGGACGAGGCACGAGCGAGGGGCGAGGCCCGGCGGGCCGAACTGACCGCTGCGGCCGAGTCCGACGCGGCACAGATCCGCCAGGCCGCCCTTGCCGAGGTTGAGGCCGAGCGGGCCGACGTGCTCCTCGGCGCACGTTCGCAGGTGGCCGAACTGGCCGGAACTGCGGCATCCAAGGTGCTGGGACGCACCGTTGACCCGGCGGTCGCACAGCGCATCGCCGAGACCTACCTCGCACCGTCCGAGAACTAGAGGAATACGATGAGTCAACTTGCCCTTGTAGCGGCCTCGGAAGGCAACTCCTTCTGGTTGCCCCATGATATCAAAGAGGTTTGGGTCGGTTCGCTGGCCTTCTTCATCGTCTTCGGCCTGATCTGGTGGAAGGCCGGGCCTGCCATCAAGGGGGCGATGAACAAGCGCACCGACGGTATTGCTGCGGGCCTGGCCGAATCGGCCGACGCACTGAACGCCGCCGAGTCCGAGCGTGACCAGATCAAGGCTGCGCTGGCCGACCGTGAGCGCGAGGTGGCCCGCATCCAGGCCGATGCCAAAGCGACCGCCGAGAAGGTCGAGGCCGACCTGATCGCCAAGGGCGAGACCGAGGCCAAGGCCATTCGCCATCGCGGCACCTCCGACGTTGAGATCGCTCGCCGCCAGGCACGCGCCGACGTGCAGGCCGAGCTGGCCCGCATGTCGCTTGGTGCCGCCGAGGCGGTCGTCACCGAGTCGCTCGACGACTCAGCACAATCCGACTTGATCGACCAGTACATCGCCCATCTGGGCGCCAGGTCCTAGGAGCACCCCGTGAGCGACACGCGCACCGAGAACTACGCCGAGGCCCTGCTGGGTCTTGCCCGCGCCGAGGGCGCCGAGGCCGTCGTGGCCGACGAGCTCTACCGGGTGGCCCGCGAGATCGACGGCAACGTCGAACTTCGCACCACGCTGGCCGACCTTTCCCTGCCCGCGGACCGACGCACCAAGGTGGTCACCGACGTGCTGGGCGGCAACGTGTCGCCGTCAACGCTGGCGGCACTGTCGGCGGTGGTGGCCGCCGGACGCGCCGACGAGCTGGGGGCGATCGCCAACCAGCTGGCCGAACGCACCGCCGGTGATGCAGGGCTGGCGCTGGCCACCGTGCGAACGGCCTTCGCGTTGTCCGACGACCAGCAGCACCGGCTGGTCCAGGCGCTGGAGGCGGCAGCCGGCCGTCCCATCTCGCCGAGGTTCATCGTTGATCCCGAGGTGGTCGGCGGCGTTCACGCCGAGATCGGCGACCAGGTCATCGACGGTTCCGTCCGTTCACGCCTCGCCCAGCTGCGCGAGTTGTTCTAAGGCTTTGCATCGGCGCCTTTGGGCGCCCTTCCGCCTCCCACCGCACGTCCACCAAGCCCGCCGCCCGATTGCGCCCAACCAGTTCAGCCGCACCAGGAGACTCACCCGTGACCCAGCTCTTTGATCCCGCCGAGATCACCAATGCCATCCGAACCAACCTCGAGGGCTTCGCTCCCGAGCTGACCGAGAGCCAGGTTGGCCGGGTGACCGAGGTGGGTGACGGCATCGCCCGTATTTCCGGATTGCCGAACTGCCCGGTGAACGCCCTGCTGGAGTTCGAGAGCGGCGTGCGCGGCCTGGCCTTGAACCTCGACGAGGACTCGATTGGCGCCGTGGTGCTGGGCGAGGCCGACGAGGTGGCCGAGGGCGACACCGTTCGGGCCTCCGGCGAGATCCTGTCCGTTCCGGTCGGTGACGGCATGCTCGGCCGGGTGGTCAACGCCCTGGGCGACCCGATCGACGGCAAGGGTCCGCTCACCAACGTCACCCAGCGCCGCATGGAGATTCAGGCCCCGGGCATCACCGGTCGTCAGCCCGTAGGCGAGCCGCTTCAGACCGGCATCAAGTCGATCGACTCGCTGATCCCGATCGGTCGAGGCCAGCGCGAGCTGATCATCGGCGACCGCAAGACCGGCAAAACCACGGTGGCCATCGACACGATCCTCAACCAGGCCGGTTTGGGCGTGAACTGCATCTACGTGGCGATCGGCCAGAAGGCCTCAACCGTCGCCCAAACCGTGGCCCGTCTCGAGGCCGCCGGTGCCATGGAGTACACGGTGGTGGTGGTGGCCCCTGCATCCGACCAGGCGCCGTTCAAGTACCTTGCCCCGTATGCCGGTTGCGCCATGGGCCAGCACTGGATGGACAACTCAGGCCACGCCCTCGCCATCTACGACGACCTCTCCAAGCAGGCTGAGGCCTACCGCCAGATGGCGCTGCTGCTCCGCCGCCCGCCGGGCCGTGAGGCATACCCCGGCGACGTGTTCTACCTGCACAGCCGCCTGCTGGAGCGGGCCGCCAAGCTCTCGGACGAGCGCGGTGCGGGCAGCCTGACCGCCCTGCCGGTCATCGAGACCAAGGCGGGCGACGTGTCGGCCTACATTCCGACCAACGTGATCTCGATCACCGACGGTCAGATCTTCCTCCAGGAAGACCTGTTCCGCTCGGGCGTTCGGCCCGCCATCGACGTGGGCATCTCGGTGTCACGAGTGGGCTCTGCTGCGCAGATCAAGGCCATGAAGACCGCAGTCGGCACGCTGAAGTCCGACCTTCAGCAGTTCCGTGAGCTGGAGAGCTTCGCTGCGTTCGGTTCCGATCTGGACGCCGTGTCCAAAGCCCAGCTGGAGCGGGGCTATCGCCTCACCGAGTTGTTGAAGCAGGGCGTCGGCGAGCCGATGCCGGTGCAGGAGCAGGTGGTGGTGCTGTACGCCGGTACCCGCGGCCACCTCGACGGTGTGCCGGTGGAGTCGGTGCAGCGCTTTGCCGAGGAGCTGTTGGAGTACTTCCGAGCCCGTCACTCCGACCTGCTCGACGACATCAAGAGCAGCGGCAAGATCGCCGATGAGAGCGTGTTGGAAGCCGGTATCAAGCGGTTCACCGAGGAGTTCGACCCGGGCGCCGACGGCGACCACGAGCCGGACGCCGAAGCGCAGGCCGCAGCCGCCTCCAAGCTGGTTGACTCCGACATCACGTTGCCCGAAGAGGACATGGCTCGGGGCGACGCGCCGACTCCGGCTTCCAAGCGACAGGGCTGATCCATGGCAGGCGCACAGGAACGAGTGTTGCGACGTCGCATCGGCAGCGTCGGCAACACCAAGAAGATCACACGGGCCATGGAGCTGATCTCGGCCACCCGGGTGACCAAGGCCCAGATGCGGGCCCGCGACGCGCGCCCGTATGCCACCGAGATCACCCAGGTCATTCAGGACCTTTCGGCACAGGGCGCCTCGGTGGATCACCCGTTGTTGGCCCAGGTGGACGACCCCAAGGTGGTGGGTGTGGTGGTGCTCGCCTCCGACCGCGGCCTTGCCGGCGCCTACAACGCATCGGTGATCCGGGCCGCAGAGCGCGAGATCCAGGCCGCCCGCTCCGAGGGCCGCGAGTATCGCCTGGTGTGCGTGGGCAAGAAGTCCAGCTCGTACTTCCGCTTCCGCGGCTACACGATCCATTCGGAGTTCGAGGGCATTTCGGACACGCCCACCTATCACGACGCCCGTGAGGTGGCCCGCACGGTGTCATCGATGTTCCTCGAACAGGGTGTCGATCGAATCATCCTGGCGTACACCGAGTTTGTCAGCATGGGCACCCAGAAGCCCCGGGTGCGTCGATTTCTGCCGTTGCAGTCCAGCGAGACGATTGGAGAGGCGGGCGACGCCGAGGCCAGGGCCGGATTCGAGTTCGAGCCCGACGCCGCCGGTGTGCTTGAGGCGTTGCTGCCCCGCTACGTCGAAAGCCGTCTGTTCTCGGCGCTGCTCGATGCCGCAGCCTCCGAACACGCCAGCCGCCAGCGGGCCATGAAGTCGGCCACCGACAACGCCGAGGACATGATCCTGCGGCTCACCCGCAAGATGAACCAGGTGCGCCAGGATGCCATCACCACCGAGATCTCCGAGATCATCTCCGGCGCCGAGGCGCTGAGCGACGATCAGGGGGACGACGGCGACACCGCCCATCACCTGGCCGCCCAGCATCTGGCCTTCGAGCACGTTACTCACGAGCACTTCAATCACCGGATGCACACGTAGTGCCTCGCGGCGCCACGAACCACTCACCAACCTTCGCACTCACCCCTTCTCCCACGAACACCCAGGAGCCCCGATGACCGCAACCGAGCCCATCGTAGATACCAACGACCCAGCCACCGATCTGCCCTCGGGCAAGATCGTGGCCATCGCCGGCCCGGTGGTCGACGTGGAGTTCCCCGCCGGTGCGATCCCCGAGATCAACACCGCCTTGGAGTTCGACCTCACCATTGGTGACGACGAGGTCACGGTGGTGGCCGAGGTCGCCCAGCAGATCGGCGAGGGCCGAGTGCGTGCGGTGGCCATGAAGCCGACCGACGGCCTGACCCGTGGCACCGAGGTGCGCAACACCGGTGGCCCGATCACCGTGCCGGTCGGCGATGCCGTCCTCGGTCACGTGTTCAACGTCATCGGACAGCCGCTCGACGTTGAGTCGATCGAGGCGACCGAGCGCTGGCCGATCCACCGTCGGCCGCCGGCGTTCGACACCCTGGAGCCGAAGGCCCAGATGTTTGAGACCGGCATCAAGGTGCTCGACCTTCTGACGCCGTACCTTCAGGGCGGCAAGATCGGCCTGTTCGGTGGTGCCGGCGTGGGTAAGACCGTGTTGATCACCGAGATGATCAACCGCGTGGCCTCCAACCACGGTGGTGTGTCGGTGTTCGCCGGTGTGGGCGAGCGCACCCGTGAGGGCACCGACCTGCTGATCGAGATGGGCGAGACCATGCTGGGCGGCACCGACCAGTCGGTGCTCACCAAGGCCGCCCTGTGCTTCGGCCAGATGGACGAGCCGCCGGGCGTGCGCCTGCGGGTGGCACTGTCGGCGCTGACGATGGCCGAGTACTTCCGTGACGTGCAGGGCCAGGACGTGCTGCTGTTCGTCGACAACATCTTCCGCTTCACCCAGGCGGGTATGGAGGTGTCCACGCTGTTGGGCCGCATGCCCTCCGCCGTGGGCTACCAGCCGACGCTGGCCGACGAGATGGGCGCCCTCCAGGAGCGCATCACCTCGACCGGCGGCAAGTCGATCACCTCGCTGCAGGCCGTGTACGTGCCTGCGGACGACTACACCGACCCGGCGCCGTTCACGTCGTTCACCCACTTCGACGGCACGACCGAGCTGAACCGTGACATCGCCGCCAAGGGCATCTACCCGGCGGTCGACCCGTTGGCGTCCACCTCGACGATCCTCGACCCGCAGGTGGTCGGCGACCGCCACTACAACGTGGCCCGTCAGGTGCAGGAGTCGCTGCAGCGCTACAACGAGCTGCAGGACATCATCGCCATCCTCGGCCTCGACGAGCTGTCCGAAGAGGACCGCGTGACGGTCGACCGGGCCCGCAAGATCGAGAAGTTCCTCTCCCAGCCGATGTTCGTCGCCGAGGTGTTCACCGGCCTGCCCGGTATCTTCACGCCGGTTGAAGAGACGATCGAGAGTTTCGAGATGCTGGTCAACGGCGACCTCGATCATCTGCCCGAGCAGGCGTTCCTCAACGTTGGCGGCGCCGAGGATGCCATGAAGAAGGCCGACGACCTGAAGAAGAACGGCTGATCATGACGTTGCAGGTTGAGTTGGTCTCCCCGGAGGCCATCGTGTGGTCCGGCGAGGCCAACATGGTGATCGCCCGAACCCTCGAGGGCGACGCCGCCTTCATGGAAGGCCACATCCCGATGATCGGGGCGCTCGCCACAGGTGTGGTTCGGGTGGTCGCCGATGGCGAGCCCGAGCGCCAGATCGCCGTGCACTCCGGCTTTGTCGAGGTGACCCCGACCGGTGAGGGCAACACCAAAGTGGCCGTGCTGTCCGATATGGCCGAACTGGCAGAGGACATCGACCTGAAGCGTGCCCAAGAGGCCAAGGGTCGAGCCGAGGACGTACTCCGCACCTCGGAGGACGACGAACAAGCCAAGGGCGCGTTGCGCCGGGCCGAGGTACGCATCGCCGTCGCCGAGGCCGCCAAGCGCTAGCGCCCGACTGGCACGACCCACCGGTCGACAACCCATCCTGCGTCGAGGTTCCCCCCTAACGTGCTCCTCTGGGTGCAGAAGGGGGGAACCTCGCGTTTTGGCTGGAAGCGGGCGGTTGGCCGAAGCGCCGTGTGGCCGCCCAGCTGGGCCGTCGCTACGGTGGGCCCATGGCCATTGAACTGATCACCACCGACGGAATCTTCGCCCTCGACGGCGGCGAGTGGGAGGTGACGAACAACATCTGGCTGGTCGGCGACGACCGCGAGGTGCTGGTCTTCGATGCAGCACACGATCACCGGGCGATCGTCGACGCGGTGAACGGCCGCAAGGTGCGGGGCATCGTGTTGACCCACGGGCACAACGATCACATCAACGCCGCGGTCCCGCTGCGGGACGCCGTCGATGCGCCGATCTGGCTCCACGACGCCGACTCGATGCTGTGGGACGTCGTGTGGCCCGACGACTCGCCCGACCGGCAGCTGGCCGAGGGTGGGTCGTTCAAGGTGGCCGGCCACGAGTTGGGGGTGATGCACACGCCGGGGCACTCCCCGGGGTGTTGCTGTTTCCACGATGCGGGCAGCGGTGCGGTGTTCACCGGCGACACGCTGTTCTGTGGAGGGCCCGGCGCCACCGGCCGCAGTTATTCCGACGAGCCAACCATCGTCGCCTCGATTCGTGACCGTCTGATGGCTTTGCCGGACGAGACGGTGGTGCATACCGGTCACGGTGAAAGCACCACCATCGGGGCCGAGCGCCAGGGCATCGATGCGAAGTCCGCCGAGCTGGGCGTCTGAGCACTCCCTGCTGGCCGAGGCTGATCGCCTGGAGCGAAAAGTCTCAGTGATCGCGGATTGGCACCTTGGGCCTCTACGCCGTGTGGCGGCGCCGGTACGCTGGGCGACGTTCGTCACAGACAGCGGCCGCTTCAGCGATGAAGGGGCCCAACGGTGGGGCAGGAGCATCATGGCCGGCAAGCCCACGGGGAAGCAGGTAACGCCCGAGTCGGTCATGGACTTCGCCGAGTTTGGGTACGCCTTCGCCGAACTGGTGCTGGTGCCGGAGGTGATCGGCCCTCGGCTTCAAGCGCTCCTGCCCGATCAGCTCAAGGTGAAGGAGAGCATTGGCCCGATCACAGCGTCGGTCCGAGGTTCGGCAACGGTGGGCGACATCCAATCCATCGAGCTGGGTGTCGAAGAGATGTCGACCCTCCGCCGCCATCGGGCCGACGTGCACCTCGACCTTTCGTTGCGGCTCAACCTGAAGGTCACCAAGGAGAGCTACCGGGTGACAGGCCGCTTCCCGTTGGTGCTGACCAGCAGCGTGGTGCGCCCGCTTTCTCTCGTGGTCGACACCGAGCCGCCGGATCCGGTCGACATCGAGGTGGAGGTGGTGGGGGGTGGTCGCCTGAAGTTGGCGGAGAAGGTGGGCAATTTGGATGATCGAATCCGTGGGCACGTGGTTCGAATCGTCGAGGAGATGGTGGCCGAAACCGAGATGCACCGCCGTTTCGACGTGGTGGAACTTGTCCATCTGGCGTTGAAGGCCGTGGGCGAGCCGCAGCTGAGCGGCAAGGTCACCTACGACGAGCGAATCGACCGTGACCTCGGGGGAGCGGCCACCGGTGACTTCGTAGCCGACAACATCCCGGTTGGCGGGGCGGCGGTTGGCTGACGAGCAGGGTGGCCGGACCGACCATGACGCTCAGCTGATCGTCAGCCCGGTGAGGTCCTCGTCCGGCTCGGGGTAGGCCAGGTCGAGTCCCTCAAGGGTGTCGACGAGGATCGTGCTGATCAGATGATCCCTGAACCATTTGTGGTTGGCCGGGATCACATGCCATGGGACCGGCTCGGACGTTCGGGCCAGCATGTCGGAGTACGCAGCCTGATAGTCGTCCCACCGCTCCCGCTCGGTAAGGTCCGCCCGGTTGAACTTCCACCACTTGGTGGGATCGTCCACCCGGTCCTGCAGTCGCCGGCGTTGCTCGTCGGGTGTGATGTGGAGGAACAGTTTGACGATGGTGGTGCCCTCATCGCTCAAGAGACGCTCGAACTCCCGTAGGTGCTGGTACCGAAGCTTCCACTGGGCCTCCGGCACGAGATTGTGCACTCGAACGACCAATACGTCCTCGTAGTGGCTGCGGTTGAACACGGCAATCTGCCCGGCCGCCGGAGTGTGGGCGTGGACACGCCACAGGTAATCGTGGGCCAGTTCCTGGTCGGATGGCTTCGTGAACCCGGTCACCCGAACCCCCGCGGGGTTGAGGGGGCCGAACACCCGGCGGATGGTGGAGTCCTTGCCGCCCGTGTCGGTGGCCTGGATGACCACCAGGAGCCGGTGCTTGCCCTGCGCAAAGAGGAGGTGCTGCAGTTCGACCAGGCGCTCGGACAGCGCGGCCGTGGCGGCCTTGGTTTCCGACTTGTCCAGCCCACCGTCGTCGTCGCCGGCCCAATCCGCCAGCATCACCTGGGATTCGGGATTGATCCGGTAGTTGTCGATCGCGAGGTTCATATCGGGCATCCTCCACTTATGCTGAACGGTGACCATCACCACTGTGAACGGCGCTGAGCAGACCGCGACGTGATCAGGGGGATCCCCGCCGACGCGTCGCTTTAGACGTGCATCTGGTCGGCCCGATGGTGGGTCTCCACCAGGCGGACGGTGCCTGACGTGGACCTCATGACCAATGACTGCGACTTGGCCCCAGAGGGCGAAAACTGCACGCCGTCGAGGAGTTCGCCGTCGCTGATGCCGGTCGCCGCGAAGAAGCAATTGTCGCCCCGCACCATGTCGTCCTGGGTCAGGACCTTGGACAGGTCGTACCCAGCCGCCTCGGCGGCGGCGCGCTCGTCGTTGTTGCGAGGCCAAAGGCGGCCCTGCTGGGCTCCCCGCAGGCACTTCATGGCGGCGGCGGAGATGACGCCCTCCGGGGTGCCGCCGATGCCGAAGAGGATGTCGACCGATGAGGTGGGCCAGGCCGTGGCGATGGCCCCGGCCACGTCGCCGTCGGAGATCGAGTGGATGCGTGCGCCGGTGGAGCGAATCTCGGCCACCAGGTCGTCGTGACGGGGCCGGTCGAGCACCACAACGGTGATATCCCCGGGCTTGGAACCCTTGACCTCGGCCACCCGGTTGATGTTCTCGGTGGCGGACTGGGTGATATCGATCACGTCGGCGGCCTCGGGACCCACGGCGATCTTCTCCATGTACACGCAGGGACCCGGGTCGAACATGGTGCCGCGATCGGAGACGGCGATGACCGAGAGTGCGTTGGGGCGCCCGAGGGCGGTCAGCGTGGTGCCATCGATCGGGTCGACCGCGATGTCGGCTCCGGCACCATCGCCGCTGCCAACCTCCTCGCCGTTGAAAAGCATGGGCGCCTCGTCCTTCTCGCCCTCGCCGATGACCACCACGCCCTTCATCTGCACCGTGGCCAACATGATGCGCATGGCATCAACGGCGGCGCCGTCGGCGGCGTTCTTGTCGCCCCGGCCCAGCCACCGGGCCCCGGCCAGGGCCGCTGCCTCGGTCACCCGGACGAGCTCCATGGCGAGGTTGCGGTCGGGGGCCTGTGGGTCGGTCATGGGCAGCCAACCTAGTTGCGCCGGCCGTCGCGTCGGAAGCTGGGCCGCGTCGGCCCGCGCCTTGGGTGGTGCATGGCGTAGCTGGGACTGGAAGACTCGATCCGTGCTACGCCGCAAGAATTCCCCGACCTCCACCGACGAGCCCGATGTCGATCCGGAGGAGGCCGACGACGTCGTTGACGATGAAGCAGGCATTGTTGATGCCGTCATGGTCGATGCCGACGCACCGTCGGGCGTCCTGGCCCGGCCGCAGGTGCAACGGTTGTCCGACGCACGGCTCTTGTTCGACTGCGGTACCTGGGACCGCGACAGCCGGGCCGACCTCGATGCTGCGTTGGGGGAACGCTCGATCGACCGGGTCTGGCAGGGACCCGAATTGGTGGTCGGACTGCTGGACGAGCATCTGGTCGAGGAGGCGCTGACAGATCTTGGGGTTGGCGAGGCCCACCTGCCGGCCGATGCCGATCAGGTGGTGTACGAGGTGGGGGAGTGGCCGCGGGTGCTTCGCGATTCCCTGGCCGAGTCCCTGCTGGTGGCCGGAATCGCCTGCGGTTGGGACGACCTGGCGGACCTGCACGTGGCGGCGGCCGATGAGGATGCGGTGGATGCCATCGTCGCGGCCATGCCGGACCCCGACGAGGTGTTTGAGGAGGCCGAGGGCACCGAGGTGCAGGACCTGTTGACGCAGCTCTATGCGGCGGTCGACCGGCTCAAGGACAGCCCAAAGATCCCGGGAGCGCGTCTGGATGTGGTGGAGGCCGCCGAACGGATGGACCGCCTGGCGGTGCCCTTTGGCTTCGATGCTGCGCAGTGGCGGGATCTGGTGGAGCGGGCGGGCGACCTGCGTGACGAGATTGACGCCGACGTCGTCGCGTCGAAGCAGGCCGACGAGATCGATGAGGCTGTCGGAACCGCCGGGTCCGACGAGGATGAAGGGACCCTGGGGGAGGGTGATGTTGATGGTGGGTCGCCCGCCGAACCCCCCGATTCTGTGAGCGCCCGGCTGCCCTTTGCCGAACGGGCCGGTCAATTGCGCAACCGGCTGGTGCGGCTGGTGTGAGGACACAGCGGCTGGTGGGTAGCCGCGCGTGATCTGAATCGTTGGCACGCGTTAGGTTGCCCCGGTGCGCGTAGCCGAGCAGGAGATATTCATCTCCCGCCCATTCGCTCCTACCCGCAGGGTGGCGCTCGGCGAATCAAACCTGCCGTCGCATCCATCGCCTGGTGCCGGTGGCCTGTTGCTCGCCGGCGTGGTTGCCCATTTTTCGGACCGGATCCATCCGGATCTACTCGACGAGCAACTGCACCTGATCACCCAACTTGAATCCGGCCAGCGGATCACCCAGCCTCGGCTTCGGCACCGTTTTCAGACCGACCGGATCGGGCTGCAGCGGTGCTACCACCAGTTGTCGGTGGTGGACGACCGACTGCAATTCGATATCGATGATCACACCGGTACCGCGGAGCAGCACGTGTTGTGCGCGCTCTACGCGGCGGCCCAGTTGCCGATGGCCGATCGTCGGGGCGTGTTTGGTGCAATCCGGGTGGGTTTGCGTTGGCCTGGGGATGTCGATGCCGGGTTTGCGGCCCTGGTCACCGGCCGCCGCAACGGATCGCAACTCTCGGCGCTGGCCGACCCGGAGACCTGGGCCCGCAACCTCTTGGGATTCGACGCCGACGGCGAGCTCACCCGGCGGGCGGTGCAGGTGTCGTTTCGGCGCCTGGTCACCGAGGCGCATCCGGATCACGGCGGTGCCACCATCGGCGCGGCCGGCCGGATCAGCGACCTGTCGGAGGCCAGGCGGGTGCTGTTGGCCACCACCGGTTGAGCAGCGGTCGTAGCTGATGGATGTGGACGGCCTGGTGCTCTTTCCGGGCGCCGGGTCGGGCGCCGATCACCCCAGCCTGCTGGTCATCGAGGAGGCGGTTGCCCCCCTCCCGGTGAGCCGAGTGGACTTCGCCTACCGGTCCGAAGGCCGTCGGTTCCCCGACCGCGCACCCAAGCTGATCGTCGAGGTGGTGGATGCGGTCAATCGAGCGGCCGAGCAATGGGACACCGACCCGTCGCGGCTGGTGATCGGCGGTCGGTCGATGGGTGGGCGCATGGCATCGATGGCTCTGGCCGAAGGGGCCGTGAAGGCTGCCGGGCTGGTGCTGGTCTCCTACCCCCTGCATCCACCCAAAAAGCCCGAAGCCCTTCGCACAGCCCATCTTGAGGCCGTCGCAGTGCCCACCCTGTTCGTCTCGGGGGATCTCGATGCGTTCGGTACGCCGCAGGAGCTGCGGAGGGCGCACGCGTTGGTGAGCGGCCCGGTGAGCGTCGAGTGGGTGGAGGGTGGTCGCCACGAGCTGAAACGAAAGGCCGACAATGCCGATGTGGCCGGTCGGATCGCCACATGGCTGACCTGCTGACCTGCTGACCTGCTGAGACCGACCGCGGGCAGGTTGGGCGTGTGGCTCGTTAGGCCACGATCTCGACGGGAACACCAAGCGGCAGGCGCCGGGCAAGCTCGTTGATGTCGGCGTTGTTCATGCGGATGCAGCCGGCGGACACGTCGGTGCCCACCGTGTCAGGTTGATCGGTGCCATGAATGCCGACCACCCCGTCGCTGCCCGCAAAAGATGTCAAGGTGTTGGAGAAGCCCGAGAGCCCATACGCGAACGTGCCGTACGGGCCACCTCGATTGGTCGGTTGCAAGAGTTCCTTGGTGTAGAAGGTGCCTCCGGGAGTGGGCGTACGGTCCTGCCCGACACCCACCGGGTAGGTGGCGGTGAGCTGACCGGCGGTGTACAGGCTGAGGCGGTGATCCGACAGGTTCACCCGCAGCTTGTAGTCGTGGTAGCTGAGCGTGACGTCGTCGCCACGGACGTAGCCGTGACTACCGTTGGGGCGAATCGGGAGCCACACCTCGTGCCACACCGTTGCGTCAGGCCCGGGTACATCCAACCTGCGAACCAGAAACACAGCGGGAAACCCGTCGTTCGTTCGGTTGGGCACGGTGGCGATCTGCTCGCCGCCCGGTGCTTTGAACACCGGGACCGACGCCAGGTCCTCCTTGCCGGTCGCCACGTAGCTGCGCCAGGTGGGGACGCCGGTGGCGACGGCGGAGGCCGCGATGCCCTCGATCGGCAGGGACGGCGCGTTGACCATGGGTGCCCTGGGTTGTGGACCCTCGTCGACGACCTCGCTGTCACCGCCGCCGCAACCGGCCACGGACGCCAGAAGTGCGAGGATGCCAACGGCGAGAGTGATGCGTCCAAGCAGGCGCCGTGTCCCCATCGCCACAGCGTACGCGGCGATGGGGTTGGCCGTTGCAGCGCGGCGCGCGGTCAGCCTTCGTCTCCGGGGGAGGGGCCAAAGACCGGCAGGTTCGGCGGTTCACGCAGGCTTCGCTTCAACTCGGCGAACCCGGGGAACTGCGCCAGGTACAACACGGCGTCCCAAAGAGGTCCGGCTTCGTCCTCGTCGGGAACCCGGCTGATCACCGGCCCAAAGAAGGCGGGCCCGTCCGGCGGTTGATAGCGGATGATGGGCGTGCCCACGTCGCGGCCGGTGGACGCAAGCGCCGCTTCGGTGTCCGCCTCGATGACCTTGTCCCAGCGCTCGTCGGTGAGGGCGTCGGCGTAGCTCGACGAAAGGCCGCACGCCTCCAACAGGCTGCGCACGCGGTCGGGCTCCGCTGCGGGCGGGATCGTCCTCCCGTCGCCGGGAGGTGGGCACTCGAAGAGCGGTGCCGTCATCGCCCGGTACAACGGGCGCATGGGCGTTGGCCCCTCCGCGTCCCTCACCGCAGCCGCCACCCGTAACAGCTGAAGCCCGGCGGTGTGGCCCTCGATGTACTCGGGCGGGAACGTCGAGTCGTAGTTGACGTCGGCGTTCAGCATACGAAGGGAGATCAGACGCCAGTCGACGCTGAATCCACGTTGCTCGACCACCTGGTCCACCCACTTGGAGGTCAGCCAGGCGAACGGGCACATCGGGTCCCAATGGAATGCCAGGTCGAAGGCGCTGTGGTCGCTGGTGTCGGTCACGGCTGCAAGGTACCCCGGGTCGACACCGACGCTCTGCCGGTGGCCACGCTCAGGAAGGTGGCGCGGCGCTTGGATCGCGATTCAGTTCCTCCAGGGAGACCCCGGCGGTCTCCGGGAGGAGGGTGAGCACGATCGCAGCGGCGAGGAGCGGCCCGATGGCCAGCAGCGCGAAGGTCGGCCCGTACCCCCAGGTGTCCGCGAGCTGCCCGGCCAGCAGCAGCCCGACCAGCCCGCCGGCAAGAGCGGCTGCGGACAGCAACCCGTTGGCCAGGCCGCGTCTGGCGGTGGGAAACATCTCGGGTCCGTACACGCCGATGGTGGCCACCGCCAGGCCGCCCACCACCGCCGAGAACAGGGAGGCCAGCCACATGGGCACCCCCGAGACCATGAACATCACAGCGGTGGTGGCGTAGCCCACCATGCCGATGGCGGCCACCGGCTTGCGGCCCCACGAGTCGCCCCAGCGCCCACCCAACACCACCCCCAGGCCGGCCGGTGTGTTGGTGCCGATGATGAAGAGCGTGACCCAGAGCGCCGAGAAGCCCCGGTCCGTCTTCAGGAAATCGGCCTGCAACTGGGTGGCAGGAGCGGCAAACACATTGATGGCCAACGCCAGCGCCACCAGCACCCACAGCCTCCGCATCGAGAAGCGTTCCCTGGGTGCTGTCGCCGGATCGACGTGGGCGGTCTCGAAGCGCTTCGATTCGGGCAGGTGCCGGGCAACGGCCATCACCAGCGGCACCAACAGCACCGCCCCTGCACACACCAACCGCCAGCCCCACAGGCCGAGGTCGGCCAGCGGCAACAATACGAGGACCAGGCCGGCACCGAGCGCAAACGACATGGACTGCAGGCCCACCGAGTAGGCCCGAACCCGGCTGGGCACCTCCTCGGCCACCAACACGTTGGCCAGCAAGACCGCCGCTCCGGACAGGTTTCTGGTGAGCACCTGGGCCCCGGTGAACGCACCCAGGCCAGGGCTGAACGCGCACAACGCGCACGCGCCTGCGGCCACCCACAACGAACCCAGCGCCAGGCGCCGTCGCCCCTGCCGGTCGGCCAGGGCCATGATCGCCAACGTGATCACCACCCCGGAGCGAATGACCGCCAGAGCGGTGGACTGCGGCCCGGTGGTGGTGATGCCGAAGTCGTCGGCGGCGAAGGTGAGCACCCGGGTGACCACCGTTGAGAGGAACCCGGCACAGATGCCGATGAGGCAGGCCGCGGTCAGGGCGGACACCGATTCGGGGTCCATGCGGGCGGGTGGGCTCCACCATGGGACCTTGCCCGGCCGCATCGGCCCCCTGCGCAGGCTGGATGTGATCAGCGGCACGAAGGCGGGCCCGAAGACCGGAATGGCCGAGGCGAAGCGGACCTCTTCGGTGAGCCGCACCGTTTCGTCGTCGTCGCCAGGGCCGACCGGCTCGATGGTGACCCGACGTGACCAGTGTCGCCAGGGCCCGTCCAACGCGGCCAGCGTGCCGTCGTCCTGGCGTTCTTCGAGCACCATGAGGTCGTCGCGGGGCGCGGCCCATGCGTCGGCTGATGCGCGGGACAGCGTGCGGGTGGTGGTGAGGTGTTTCACATGGCGGGGTAGAATGCCGTCCACCCGACGGTGTTGGAGCAGGTGACGTGAGAGAAGCAGTCGACAGAGTACTGGTGGACCTGCGCCCACTCGTGCAGGCCGACGGCGCCGACCTCAGGTTGTTCGACCTCGACGAGGCGACCGGTGTGGTGCGTTTGTCCCTCGTCGGATCGTGTGCGGCCTGTCCCGGGCACTCCTCCTCAGGCAGCGCGTCAGGTGCGCCGTCCGCCGGGGTGGCGCGTATCCTGGCCGACCGTGTGCCCGCGGTGCGCTCGGTCGAGTGGGTCCCGGCATGCGACGAGACGACGCAGGAGATGTGCGGCACCGCAGTCACGCTCTGAGTGGCGTTCGCCGTAGTTGAACGAAAGATCGCACAGGACCACCCCCATGGCAACGCTGCCCACCGACCCCGAACAACTGTTGGACCTCGCCGACGCCGGCGACCGCCGGGCGCTGGCCCGAGCGCTGTCGGTGGTTGAACGCGGTGGCGCGGCAGGCTCGGCCCTGGTTCGCGCCGGCTGGTCCCGGGCACGCCACCACCGCGCTCAGCAAGATCGTGAGCCGGGAGACCGGGCCCCGGACCGGGCGCTCACAGTGGGCATCACCGGGGCGCCCGGCGCCGGCAAGTCCACCCTGAACGCAACGCTGTGCGCGGAGTTGCTGGCCCGTGGCAGGTCGGTCGCCGTCTTGGCCATCGACCCATCGAGCCCGTTCTCGGGCGGCGCCATCCTGGGCGACCGGGTGCGCATGGGCGACGTCGCCGGCGCTGACGGTCTCTACATCCGTTCCATGGCCACACGCGGTCACCTTGGCGGCTTGACCGGTGCCACCAACGATGCCATCGCCGTCCTGGGTGCCACCGGACGGGATCTCGTCATTGTGGAAACCGTCGGGGTGGGACAGGTGGAGACCGACATCGTCGACTCGGCGGACACCACGGTGGTGGTGGTCAACCCGGGGTGGGGCGACGCCATTCAGGCCAATAAGGCCGGGCTGATGGAGATCGCGGACATCTTTGTGGTCAACAAGGCCGACCGCGATGGCGCCCGCGACACGGTGACCGATCTGGAATCCATGCTTAATCTGTCCGGAGGCCATGACGATGGCCCGGCGCAGTGGCGGCCACCCGTGGTGTCCACCGTTGGAACCACCGGCGAGGGCGTGGCCGAGTTGGCCGATGCGCTGGAGGCCCATGTCGCCCACCAGCACGCCACCGGTGAACTTGACCGTCGGCGTTCTGCCCAACGATCCCAGCGGCTGCGCGAGGTGGCCGTGGCACGAGTGGGTCGAGCGTTGGACGACCTGTTGGCCACCGGCTGGGGCGGGGCGCTGCGTGCAGAGGTGGAGGAGGCGCACACCGACCCGTGGGCAGCCGCGAGCAGGTTGATCGAGCGTCTGGCTCAGCAGCTGACCGACGATTGATGCCTGCCGAGGGTGACCACGGCATGTGAAGGGTGACACACTGGGTCCGGATCTTCAGCTGATGGTCTGCGACGGGCAGGAGCGAGTCGATGGGTTTCGGTGGATGGAATGCGAAGCGAGGTCGAGTCCGAACGGTGGTCACCGGCCTGGGCTCGGTGGGCCTGGCGAGCATTGTGGTCGTGCTCGGCCTGGTTACCGGCGCGGCGGCCGAACCGTGTGACGTTGCCGCCGACCTGGAGTACGTCGCGCTGGGCGACTCCTACAGCAGCGGCTACGGGCTGCCCGACGCCGCAGGTCCATGTGACCGCTCGTCCGAGTACAGCTACCCGGTTCGAATCCAGCAGTCCGCCCAGTTCGGTACGTTCACCGACGTCAGCTGCGCAGGAGCGCGGACACGCGACTTCTACACGGCCCAGAACGGCTCCAACCCCCGCCAGTTGGATGCCTTGTCGGAGGATACCGACGTCGTCACCTTCACCATCGGCGGTAACGACCTGGGGTTCACCGACATCATCACCGATTGCGCCACCGATGGCGACTGTCGGGACGCTTATGGCGGTCCGGGCATGCCGGACCTGATGAACAAGATCTCCGGACCGGTCGGCGATGATATTCAGCAGGCCATGTCCGACGCCGCCGCCGCTGCGCCCAATGCCGAGATCTTTGTGCTGGGTTACCCCGACCTGTTGCCGGCATCACCGACCGGCCCGGCGTGGACGCTCAGCTGCATGCCGACGTCACTGGTGGTCTCCAGCCCCGAGCGCACCGACCTTCGAGCGGTCCAGCTGGCGCTGAACGAGGAGATCGCCATGCGCGCCTCCGCCGCAGGTGCCACCTTGCACTACGTGGACACCTACACCCCCAGCGTGGGTCATGACCTGTGCTCAAGTGACCCGTGGGTGTCGGTACTGAACATCTATCACCCCACCGTGACCGGCATGCTGGCGATGGCCCTGCTGGCCCAGCAGGCGATCGAGGCCCAACTGATCTCACAATGCGAACAGTCCACGACCACCAGCACCTCGACCACGACCGTTTCGACGACGACCTCAAGCCCATCGACAACGACAGCCGCACCCCCATACCTCCCGCCGTCCGGCACGGCGGTGAGTTCAACCACCACCGTCATCACCACGACCAGCACCACGACCACCTCAACCACGCCCACCTCAACCACGGCCACCTCAACCACGCCCGAGGTGGCCACGACCGCTTCCGTGCCGGCCCAAACCGCGCCGTCGCCGACGACGCCTGCAACGACGACACCGTCGGACGTGTTGCCGGTCCAGGCGACTCAACCGCAGGTGTCGGTCACTCAGCCGGAGGTGTCGGTCGCTCAGCCGCAGGTGTCGGTCACCAACGCACCGGCGCCACCGCCACTGGTGACCCCGGCAACCCAGGCGCAGCCGGCGCAAGCACCTGTTCAGCCGGCAGCCCAGGTGGGTGGAGCCACCCAATCGGGGGGAACCCCTGGCGCTCCCGGCTCGATGGGTCAGGCCGGAGCGAGTCAGGGAGGGCTCGCCACGACGGGTGCCCAACCCCAAGGTTTGCTGCTGCTCGGCCTAGCCCTGATTGGGGCCGGTGTCGTTGTGGTTGTCCTCAAACGCCGCCGGAACGACTGAGTCCGGAGGGATCGCCCGGCTACTCGCTCGCCTGGTCGGGTTGTGAAGCCCGCGAGCGGGTAGCTTTCCGGGGTCCATCAACCAAGGAGTCCATGAGATGGCCGAGGCCGACGCTCCGCTTCTTGTGGAGCGAACCGACGACGACGTGGTGATCGCCACCCTTCGCAATGGCAAAGTGAACGCGTTGTCCAACCGGGTGCTGGGCGCCATTGGCGACGCCGCCGCGGAATGGGCCAAGGATCCACCCGGCGCGGTCGTGCTGACGGGCGGGCCCAAGCTCTTTGCTGCCGGTGCCGATATCGACCAGTTCGTCGCCTCCGACGAAGGGGCTGACGACGCGGTGACCTTGGTGGACACCGATGCCGTGCGGTCGATTGCTCAGGCGTTTCGTCGAGCGAGCCGGGCATTGGAGGCCCTCCCCTGCGCAGTACTGGCGGAGGTTTCCGGCTACGCACTGGGCGGCGGGTGCGAGCTGGCGCTGGCGGCCGATCTGCGCATCGCGTCGGAACGGGCGCGGTTCGGACAGCCCGAGATCCTGCTGGGCATCATCCCCGGCGGCGGCGGCACGCAGCGGCTGGCCCGGCTGATCGGGCCGTCAAGGGCAAAGGACCTGGTGTTCACCGGACGTCAGGTGGACGCATCCGAGGCGCTTGGCATGGGGTTGGTCAACGAGGTGGTGCCCCACGATCACCTGCGTCAACGCACGTTGGAATTGGCCACCTCGTTTGCGTGCGGGCCCCGTCGGGCCATCGCCCTGTCCAAGCTGGCCATCTCCGAGGGGATGGAGGGCACCCTCGAGCGAGGACTCGACGTGGAGGAAGATGCCTTCGCTGCGGTGTTCTCAACCAGCGACGCGGCCATCGGCGTCGGGTCGTTTCAACAACACGGCCCCGGCCAGGCCCACTTCAGCGGCCGCTGATGCAGGTCATCGACAGCGGGTTCGCTGCGTCGCTTGCACGGGTGTTGCCCGGTTGGCTGCGACGGCAGACCTGGCTGTCCAGGTCGGCGGCCACGCTGCTGGGCGTGGAGGTGCTGGACACCGAGACGATCGTTCGCGATCCGGCCATTGGCTGGGTGGACGTGCGGGCAATGTTTGGCGGCGGTGTTGCCGAGCGGTATCGCCTGATCGTCGCCGTGCGCACCGAGGTGCCATCGGACATCGACCCCGATGCGGTCATCGGTGAAGTCGAGGTGGATGGGCGAACGCTGGTGGTGTTCGAAGCCATGGCCTGGCGGGCGGGGGCGCTCAGCGCCATCAGGGCGCTGATGCCCCACGTCGTCGACACCGCAGTGGCGCCCGATGCGCTGACGGTTCTGCCGTGGGGAGGCATCTCGCCGACGGTGCTGATCGATGTGCGATGGGAGATCAAAGCCCATCGGCAGGTGAGCGACCTGCCCAACCCCGATGTGGAACTGCCCGCCGCCATGGCCCGCGCCGAGGTGGGGAGGGTGGCGCCGATCGCCGAGCAGGTGACGCGCAACGGCCAGGTGGCCCTTGCCCTTCGCTCAAGCCTTCGTATCCGCCAGGATGGCCTCGACCTGGTCGCCGCCAGCCTGCGGCAACTGTTTGAGGCGCGGGTACCGCCGCGTCTGGCGCGCAATGATGTGGCCGACGAGATGGAGCAGATCGGGCGCGGTGTTGCCGAGATGCACGTGGCGCTTGCGACGACCTTTGAGAGCGAACCGGCCGATGGCGGGGCATGGGCCGAGTTGCTGCTTGCCCCATTGCACCGGTTGGGGTCGGGCCGAATCCGTTTTGACCGCCTGGAGGGCGTCTTACAGCGCTTGCAAGGCGCGGAAGACCTCGGTCGATCGATTCGAACCCACGGCAACCTGCACCTTGGCAACGTGGCACAGACCATGCAGGGTTGGATCCCGCACAACTTTGAGGGTGACGGTCGACCGTATTCGGAGCTCCGTCAAAACGTGTCGCCGCTGCGCGACCTGGGCAGGCTGGTCGTGTCATTGGGGCGGGCCGCCCGCACGATGACTGAGCACTACCTGGAGGACGACTTCGAGCGTGACCGCGAGTTGGACGTGTTGGCGGATTCGTGGGAGGAGCGGGTCGTGAGCCATCTCGTCGGGGGCTACACGTCGGTCGACGAGGTGCACCGCCTGCTGCCGGCCGGGCGCGAGGCACGCGATGCGCTGTTGCGGGTGTTCGAGCTGGAGCATCAGCTCACCAACGTCATGCCCGAGACCCACGAGTCCCCCTGGGGCTAAAGCTGGGCTCAAGCAGCGACTCGACCGTTCGCAACAGAACCTCAAGCTCCCTCGGGAGCGCGGGTGCCTTGCAGGCCATCAGCCGCGGTATCTCCATTCGTTGGGATGTCGATGTGACCGGTGGGTTCGGCTCTCATGTTGTTGAGGTAGTCGGGTGTTTGCAGCTCGAGCCAGTCGACCACGACGGTGAACGGCACACATTGGACGTCGGGTCGCAGGCACGCGTCTGCCATGAAGTCGGCGGTAGCCGGGTTGAAGGCGTTGCCGCTCCAGTTGTTGAAGTGGTTTGCGATCACCAGCGGTGCACGATTTCCAGCGAGGACAGAGGCGAGGACCGTGTCGTAAACCTCGGTGGTTCGAGCCCGCATGGCGGGGGCGTCTTCGGGCCGGTCCTTGCCGCCGTTGAACCTCAGCCACAGGTTGTAGTCGAGGGTGAGGGTGCGGTCCCCGTTGAAGTAGACCGTTGAGATCGGAAACTCCCACAGACCGTCGTCGTGAGTGGGCCATTCGACACCGGTGGCGATGGCGCTTGAGTCGTAGCGGTAACCCCGATCGGCCAGCGCCGGTATCAGCGCCTCCCGGTTGTATTCCAGACATGGTGCCCGGAACCCCTCGACCGTGTTGGGATCGGCGAGGAGTGGCTCGCCGATCAGCTCGGGTGCACGGTCTTTGGCGCGTTGGAAAAGCGAGGTGAACTGGTCCAGTTCTTTGCCCCACTGAGTCGCGGTCCAGGTGGCTCCAACCTCGTTCGAGGTGCCTTTGCACAGGTGCCCGACAGCGTGGCTGCCCAGTTCGTGTCCCTCGTTGACGGCCCGGTTGAGGTTGGTCAACAGGGTGGCCAACTGCTCGTCGCTTTTGGAGAAGGCGACGTCGGCCTTGCCCGGCTCGTTGCCGGGCGGGGTGTAGTCGGTCCGTGATGCCTCTGGGACGAAGTAGGTGCCGGTCATGAATACCGTGAACGTCGCCTGCGATGCTTTGGCGGTGTCGAGGAAAAGCCGCCAGCGGTCGGCGTAGCCTCCACCGTCAAAGGAGAATATGACGAATTGGGGCGGACGCTCACCGGTGGTGAAACGGCGCATCCACGGCCGTTCAAGGTCATCTGCTGAGGCTGATGGATCTCCGGTGGTAGACGTGGGGTCGGCTGCCCACACGGACCCGGCTCGTTCGTTGGTGAGCGGTAGCTGGTCCGGCTCAGAACGCAACGAACCGACGAGGCCGACCACGAGAACAGCCACCGCAACGCCGACCAGCGCAGCACGCCAGGCGCGGAGCCGCACGCCCGGAAACTTCAAGGCCATCGGGCCTCTAGGGCGTGGGTCCGCCGTTGTATCTCCACCGAAGGATGGCCATTTGGGCGCCGGCAACGGCGCCGCCGGTGATGCCGGTTTCGACGAGCCAGGTGACGGCTTGGTTGAAGCAGCTGCCGGCTGGGACATCGGAGCACCCGTGGAGACTCGACCGGGTGCAGGACACCCCTCCCGGGGGCGGCTCCACCCGGGGGTCGAGCCGCGACCGTCTCGAGTTGATCGGGACCGCCGCCCAGCGCCGTCATTGCTGCGTTGATCGAGGCTTGTCCGTCCGGACTTGAGATATATGAGAAAGAGTCCGTGGTGCGGTGCGTGCCCATCAACAACAACTTGCCGTCATGGGGAAAGAATGAGGGGTGCCCGAAATCGCCCCCGATGAGGTCCATGGTCCATGCGGGGTTGAGATCCAGTTGCCCATCGGTCGAACGGACGCTGTCGGCAGAGTGATGCCAAACGCTCCCGCCGGTCACCCTGCCGCGGTGGAGGAAGGCCTGACGCGAATGGTCTGGTGAGACGAAAAGCGCGTTGGACATGAGTTGCTGGGAGGACCCGTAACCTTTTGCCGGATCTACATGGGCTCTCGGGTGTGGTGCCATCACCCTGTAGAACGACACATCAAATATCGGCTGATCGAGCACCCGCCTGATTGCTGTTCCACCCGATGCCCGTGGGGTCGAGACCCGCCGTCCAGTTGGAGGCCCACGTGCTCGACCAAGGCGACACCCACCAGAGATTTTCTCAGACGAAACTCTATGGCTTCTCCCTCGAAAGCTGAACGTCAACTCTAGCTCTGGCCCGGCGCAGTTGCCTGCGTTGGTGTTTGCAGTGTGAACGACGCACGACAACGGCGAGTAAGCAGGAGTTCATATTGGCTGGTGTGTCAAGGGCGTCACCGGCGGTTCTTTGGTGTTGACCGTCACCTGGGTTTGCTTCGCACGGCCGCTGCGTTCACCTACTGCCCAGTCGGTTCTTGGCTCGCCAGATCGGCGCGCTGAACCTGCTTTCCGTCGGGACCCACACGGGCACGGCGCTCCAAGGAAGCCTCTCAGCAGCGACCCGACCGATGGGCGCCATCGGCGTTCGTGCGCCAAGCTTGAGCGTCCCATGGAATCCACCGCCACCTGTACCCGCCACCCCGACCGAGCGGCCGCCGTTGCGTGTCAACGCTGCGATCGACCCATCTGTCCGTCGTGCATGACGTCGGCCTCTGTCGGCTTTCACTGCCCAGACTGCCTCCGAAGCGGGGCACAACGCACCTTGCCGGTTCGGCGGGCCGACGATCCCATCGCCACCAAGGTCATCATCGGGCTGAACGTGGTTGCGTTCGTGGCTTCGGTGATCTACTCCGCCAACCTGCGGGGTGTCGAGGCCTGGTACGTGTTTGCCGACGACACGGCGTCGGTGGCGGCGGGGGAGTGGTGGCGGGTGATCACCGGCGCGTTCCTGCACGACGGCCCGTTCCACCTCGCGATGAACATGCTGTTTATCTGGGTGTTCGGCTCGGCGCTGGAGGCCCGCCTCGGCAAGGTCGGCCTGGTGGCGTTGTACATGGCGGGCCTGTTGGGTGGCGCCTTGGGCGTGGTCTGGCTGTCGAACCCACTTGGCGTCCCGGTGGGTGCGTCGGGCGCCGGATTCGCGTTGATGGGCGCGCTGGTGGTGCTGCAGATCACCCAGGGGGTGAACCTGTGGAGTTCGGGTTTGGGTGGCCTGGTGTTGTTGAACGTCGTCGTCACATTGGCGTTTCGGGGCTCGATCTCGGTGGGTGGCCAACTCGGGGGCTTCGTGGCCGGCGTGGTTGCGGGCGTCGTGCTGTTTGCCGCTCCAAGGTCTCAGCTGCCGAGATCGGCCCGGGTGGCCATCGTGGGTGCGGGCGCCGTGTTCCTCTTCGGACTCACCATCGCTTCGGCCTCGGCCAGGATGGGTGCGATCTAGGCGGGCGTTTAGACGGCGGGGCCGGCGTCGACGAGGCGGGCCAGGTTGGACAGGTTGCGTCGCCACACCCACATGAGGAACGGCCTGGCGAGCACTTGGGCCGGCGGCCCGCCAAACCACCACGGAAACTCGAGTTGCTCGCTCCAGCGCACGGTGGTGCCGCCGCCGTCTCGGGGCTCGAGCGAGAAGACGCCGGTGCCGGTGACCGCACCCTCGTGACGCACCGCCATGCGCTGCTCATCGACCCATTCGGTCACCACCATTCGGTCGGTTGTTCGGAACGGACCGACTCGGGTCGCTGCGAAGAAGATGGTGCCCTCCCCGGAACGCCGGCTGCCCTCGAAGCGGATCGACACGGCATCCTCCATCCAGCGGTCGTGGTGACCCACGTCGGCAAGGACGCCCCAGGTGGACGCCACGTCGGCTTTCACGTCGACGGTCAGTTCGATTCGACTCATGGTCCGCAAGGTAATGCCACCTGGCCGGTGGGCGGGAACACCACGGCGGGAGGTCATACTTGACCTGCGTGAGCCCGACCGTTCCAGCCTCCAGCCCCGCTCAGCCGACCACCCATGCTCCGGGCGATGAGCCGGCCACCGTTGGATTCGTGGTGGGGCCCATGGGGTTTGTCGAGAAGCTGGACGGGGCCTTCGGGTTTCTCCGCATCGAGTTGGGCGCAATGCTGGCAGGAGCGGCGGTTTTGGTGTTGCCGCCGTCGTTGCTGGCACAACTACTGGCCGGACGGACCACGGCCTTCACCGTGCTGGGAGCCGACCTGAACAACGACCCCACCGGCACCGGCGCCGGGTCGGGATGGAACGGGCTCGGGTCGGTTGTTGTCAGCCTGTGGTTGTCGTTGGGCACCCTGGCGCTGGGCGTCTATGCGGCGCTGCTACTCAGGCGGCGCCTGGCGGGACAACCGGTGGAGGTGCGCTCGCTGTTGCGAGGCACCGCCCGGCGCATGGGCGGTGGGCTCGGGGCGTGGGTGCTGCACCTGGTGGGCCTGGGCATCGGCTTTGCGGTGTGCGGCATCGGCGTGCTGGTCCCCATGACCTGGTTTTTGGTCATCGGCCCGGTGATCGGCATCGAGGACGGCGGATGGCGGGCGGTGGGCCGGTCGATGTCGCTCACCCAAAGTCGATTCTTTGGCACCATGCTGGTGGTGGTTGCCTCGACCTTTCTCACCGCATTGCTGGCGGTGGTGCCCAGCGGTGTCGTCGACCTGGTCGTCAACATGCTCGCCGGCACCACGCTTCCCACCGATTGGGAGTGGGTGCCAAGAGCGGCGGCGGGTCTGTTGGCCACGGCGGCTGCCAGCACGGTCGCCGTCTCGGTGGCATTGACCTCCTACGTCGACCTGCGCTGCCGACGGGAGGGCTGGGACCTGATGTCGAGGATGGTCGACGAGTTTCCCAGTGCCCCGACCACCCAGGCTTCGAGTGCCCCATGGGCCTGATTTCCCGGCTGGGCGACGGCCCCCCTCCGCCCACACCGGACGAGGTGCGCGAGGCGTTGGCGAGGGTGGTGCCGGCACGCTCGATCATGGACCGGCTTCTCGAGCCGGTTCGAGCTTTTGTCAGGTGGATCTTCGACAGGCTGCCTTCGCCCGATATCGGTAACCCCAACTTGCCCACCGGGGGTGTCAGCGCACTGGGCTATCTCATCATCGGCGTACTCGTCGTGGTGTTGATCGGGGCGATGGTGCTGGTGGCGCTGCGTTGGGTGCGACTTCCCAAGGGTGGCGAGGCCGATGAGGTCGGCCCGACGGTGACCACCGAGGAACTGGATGACCCCGGGGCGCTGGCCATCGAGACCGACCGGCTCCTGGAGGCCGGACGGTTCAGGGAGACGTTGTTGGCGACCTACCGTCAGTGCGTGGCCGAATTGGTGGTGCTCAATCGGGTGCCCCGTTCCCGCTCCCGGACCACCGGCGAACTGCGTGCCGATGTGGCGGCCGGCCTCAATGACGTGTCGGGGACGTTTGGTGAGCTGACAGGAGCTTTTGAGGACGCCTGGTTTGGGGCCTACGAGGTGAACCGGTCCGATGTGGAGGCGGCCCGCACCCGGGGTGCCGAGGTGACCGCCGCGGCCAAGGCCGCCGGTCGGGCCCCCAGCAGCATCGACGAGTCGACGCCTGTGGAGGTGGTGCAGCTGTGAATCGGCGAGCCGGGCCGGCCGTTGCCGGGGTGGTCGTGGTGGCGCTGGCCGTCGTCGTGGTGGCGGGCAGGGGCGGTGGGGGCGGCGCCCTCGGCCCGGACGAGAAGGGCCCTCGTGGCCTGTCGATCACCGTCGACCTTGCGGAGCAGTTGGGCACCCGGGTCACCGTGATCGACGCAGGCGACCCTGTGATCGGCTACGACGCAGTGCTGGTGCCTTCGGCCGGGGCGACCCAGCCCGACCAGGCGCGGCGTTGGACCGCTGCGGCAGAGGCGGGCGCCAGCATCGTGCTGGGGCAGCCGTCGGACCGCATTGGTGCCGACATCGGCGACTACGAGCCGGTTGACCCGTCGAACGAGCCCGGCTGCACCGTGGACGGGCTGCGATCGCTGAGCCAGCCACGCAACCCCGGAGAGCCGGTGGTGCCGGGGCCGTCCGACGAGTTCTGCTTCGGGTACCCGACCGGGGCACAGGTGGTCGTGAGCCGGGTGGGGCAAGGACGGATCGTGACGCTTGGTGGCACCAGCCTGTTTGAGAACGCCTCGCTGTCCGAACGCCTTGAGCCAGGCCAGGACCCCACCGCCGACAACCTTGTCGACAACGGTCCGATGCTGGCGGCGCTGACCGACATGGGCCGAGGCTCGACGCTGGCCATCGTTCGTCCGTTTCGTGCCCCGACGGGCGAAGGCGGCGACCAGAGTCCGTTCGAGTTGTTGTCGGCAAAGTGGCGGGGCGCGCTGATCCAACTCCTGCTGGCCGCGCTGCTGCTGGCGGTGGCCCGGGCACGCCGGGTGGGTCGTCACGTGGACGAGCCGTTACCGGTGTCGATCGCCGGTTCCGAACACACCGAGGCGGTGGGCGACCTGCTGCGCCGCCGTCGCGACCCGGCCGGCACCGCCACGCTGCTGCGGGCCCAGATCCTGTCGTCGGCCCGGCGGCAACTGGGCATCGACCAATCGGCCGCTGACCCGGCCGTGTCCCGGGCTGTGGCCCAGCGACTGCAACGGCCTCCCGAACAGGTTGATGCATTGCTGATCAGCTCACCGATCAACACCGAGTCGGCGCTGGTGCGCCTGGCCAACGACCTCGAAGACCTCAGAGGAGAACTCACCCATGGAACCACCGTCAACCGACCCCAACGGGCCGGGCCCGACCCCAGCGGCCGCCTCCCTCGGAACAGCGGCCGAGCGCACACCCCATGAGGCGGTCTCCGCCCTGCGCCAGGAGGTGGGCAAGGTGGTGGTGGGCCAGGAGGGCTCGCTGGCAGGACTGGTGACCGCGCTGCTGGTGCGCGGCCACGTGCTGCTGGAGGGGGTGCCGGGCGTGGCAAAGACCCTCATGGTGAAGACCCTCGCCGCAGCGCTCGACCTGGAGTTCTCACGGGTGCAGTTCACCCCCGACCTGATGCCCGCCGACGTCACCGGCCAGATGGTGCTCAAGGCCGACGGCGCCTCGTTTGAGTTTCGTCCCGGGCCGATCTTCACCAACCTGTTCCTGGCGGACGAGGTCAACCGAACGCCGCCCAAGACCCAGTCGGCGCTGCTCGAGGCCATGGAGGAACGTCAGGTCTCGGTGGAGGGCACCAGCTACCCACTGGCCGATCCCCATATCGTGATCGCCACTCAAAACCCGGTGGAGTATGAGGGCACCTATCCGTTGCCGGAGGCCCAACTGGACCGGTTCTTGATGAAGCTGGTGGTGGGTTACCCGTCTGAGGAACAGGAGGTGGAGGTGCTGATGCGCCACCACACCGGCCTCGATCCCCATGACGTGCGGGCCGCAGGCGTGCGGCCGGTGGCCACCTCCGCCGACCTGATCGCGGCGCGGTCCGATGTGGCCAAGGTGGTCGTCGAGCCGCCGGTGATGGCCTACGTCGTGGCGCTGGCTCGTGCCACCCGGAACCAGCCCTCGGTGCAGCTGGGTGTTTCGCCCCGGGGTGCAGCGGCCCTGTTGGCCGCATCAAAGGCGTGGGCGTGGCTGTCGGGCCGGCCGTACGTGACCGCCGACGAGGTGAAGGCGGTGGCTCGACCGGTGCTTCGTCACCGCATCATGGTGCGTCCGGAACTCGAGCTGGAGGGGTCGACCGCCGACGGCATCCTCGACGTGGTGCTGTCCTCCGTCCCGGCGCCCAGGTAACCCGTGTTTCCTGTTCCCACTTGGCGACTGGCGTTGATCGCGGCTTCGCTGTCCGTCGTGGTGGTCGTGGTTGCGCCGGCCAACGCTGCGGCGGCGCTCAGCCTGCTGGTCGGCGCCAACCTGGTGCTGGGCGTGGTGGCCGTCGGAGACTTCTTCGCCACCTTGAAGCCCAGCAGGTTGGAGGTGAGGCGCGTGTTGCCCCCCACGGCCACCCAAGGTCGCGAGGCACCTCTGGTGTGGCGGCTGACCAACCCGACGAGGGCCGGGGTTCGGGTGACCTTCTCCGACGAACTGCCGCCGTCGCTTCGAGCCGCCGACAGGCGGGCCACCGTGACGGTGGCGGGCAGCGCCACGGTTGAGGTTCGAACCACCATCGAGCCGGTGCGGCGCGGCCACATCCACCTGGGGTTCATCGGCCTGCGGCTGCGCGGCCCGCTGGGACTGGTCGGCCGCCAGGGTCGGGTGGAACTGCCCGGAGAGCTGCGGGTGTATCCGCCGTTCCGTTCACGGGCGGAGGCCGAGCTGAAGATCAATCGCGCCCGGTCGCTCCAGCTGGGGCTGCGCACGGCCAAAGGTCTGGGCGCGGGGACCGAGTTTGAGAGCCTGCGCGAGTACGGGGTGAACGACGACTTTCGTCGCATCGATTGGCGGGCCACCGCACGGATGGGCAAGCCCATCGTGCGCACGTATCGCACCGAGCGCAACCAGAACGTGGTGGTGCTGTTGGACAATGGGCGGGTGATGGCGGGCAAGGTGGCCGGTGTGCCCCGGGTGGAACACGCCATGGATGCGGCGATGATGCTTGCTGCCGTGTCCACCGGGGTGGGGGATCGCTGCGGCCTGGTCACCTTCGACACCCGGGTGCGATCGGTGGTGGCGGCCAGCCGACGAACCGACCAGGTGATGCGCCTGACCGAGGCGATGTACGCCCTCCAGCCGGCCTTGGCAGAGTCGGACTACGTCGGGGCCTTCGCAACGACGGTGGCGCGGTTCCGGCGCCGGGCACTGCTGGTGGTGTTGACCGACCTGGTGGAGCAGGCGGTGATGGAGGCCTTGATCCCGGCGATGCCGCTGATCACCCGCACCCACATGGTGCTGGTCGGCGGAGTTCAGGACCCCGAGGTGCTGGCCTGGTCACGACAAAAACCGCTGGAGCTTGAGGACGCCTACCGGAAGACGGCGGCGCTGGCGGCGCTGGCCGAACGCGAACGCACCGCCCGACGCCTGCGGGCGTTGGGCGCGCAGGTGGTCGATGCCCCGGTCGGCAGGCTGTCCGGTCGGTTGGCCGACGCCTACCTGGGGCTCAAGGCGCGCGGGGCGCTGTAGGAGCGGGGGTGCCGGCCACGATGCCGGAGGTCAGCTTGTCCGCTCTCGCGAGGTCGGCGCGTTCGGACTCCCAAGGATCGGTCGCGTCATCCGAGCGGGCCTGCGCCAGCGCAGCGGGCCCGAACGCCAGCACGTGCAGCACCGCCGCGGCCAGGGCCAGGACGCCGATGAGGATGCGGACCGCTGCGGGCAGCCCTGACGGGGTCACCAGCGCCTCGATGAACCCGGCCACCACAAACCAGATCGCCAGGCCAACCACGATGGTGACGCCGTTGCGGGCCTCGCTGGTGATGGCCTCGGTGCGGCTGCGATCCTCGCCAGGAGCCAGGATCGCCCATCCCAACTTCAGGCCGACCGCGCCCGCCACGATGATGGCCGAGATCTCCAAAAGCCCGTGAGGCAGGATCAGGCCCCAGAACGTTCCGGCAGCGTCGTTCTGGTGCATCAGCGCACCCACTGCACCGAGGCTGAAACCGTTGGACAGCAGCACAGCGACGGTCAGCGTGCCGGCGGTTGCGCCGCCCGCCAATGCCAACAGGCTCACCTGGATGTTGTTGGTCTGCACCTGGGCCGCAAACTGCCCTGCGCCCTGTGAGCTGTAGTACTGCTCGAACTCGTGATTCGCAATCAACTCCTGCTGTTCGGGGGAGATGGTGACGTCGAGGGCCTCCGGCGAATTGTTGAACCAAATTCCGGTTGCGAGAGCTGAACCAAGGAGCAACAGCGCCGACATGGCGATGGCCCGCCGTGCCTGCACCACGGCCAGCGGAAAGCCGACCGTGAAGAACGACACGAGCGCCCGCTGGGCCCGAGCCCGTCGGCCGTAGATCACCTGGCGGGCGGCGGCCACCCGGGAGCTCAGGCCGCCGATCAGCACCTGGTCGCGATGGTTGGTGCGAACGTGGCTGAGGTGGGCGGACGTCAGCTGATAGAGCCGGAGCAGTTCCTCGGTCTCATCCAGGCTGAGGCGTCCCGGCGCCACCTGGGCGCGGCCGACCAGCTCATCGAGTCGGGTCCAGGTGGCCCGGTGGGCGGCGATGTAGCGGTCGACATCCACCCACCCAGCGTACCGGTGGCGGCTCTCGTTGGGGTCCTGGCCGGTAACCTGAGGCGGGTGAGCCCCGTCCCGCAGTTTGCCGATGTCAGCCGTCGTGGTCTGGCTGCGGACCCAAACACCGTGGTGACGCCCGAGGCGGTGCTGTTGAGCCAGCCGGTGGCCGGTATCCCCAGTCGCCTGCTGGCCCGCCTTCTCGATACGTTGCTGCAAGCCGTGATCCTGTTGATCTTCGGCATTGCAGCACTGATCGTGTCCAACTCGTCCGGGACCGTTGCCGCCTACCTGTTCTTCGGATCGTTCCTGGCGGTGCTCGTCGGTTACCCGGCGGCGTTCGAGGCGTTGTGGCGGGGCCGAACCCCCGGCAAGGCTGCGGTTGGGTTGCGGGTGATCTCAGGCGAAGGCGGTCCGGTGGGATGGTCCGAGTCGCTCATGCGTGCCATCGCCGGCTTGGTGGAGATCTATTTGACCATCGGTGCCTTGGCGATCATCGCCTCGTTTTTCAGCCCGAAGGCGCAGCGGCTGGGCGACCTCATGGCCGGAACGTTTGTGGTCAGCGACCAGGCATCGGACAAGCGGCTTCAACCGGTGGTGTTCCCCACGCCTCCCGGTCATGGCGAGTATGTCGGTCTGTTGGACGTCGCACGGCTGAGTGACGCCGGTTACGGCATGGTGCGGGAGGTGCTCCTGCGGCTGGGCGCCCTCGATCCGGCCACCCGCCGGGCGATCACCAACGAACTCGGTCATCGCGTCGTGGCGCGCATCGGCATTCCGGTACCCACGTGGATGACGGCCGAAGAGTTTCTGACGGCCGTGTGTTCGGCCTATCAGCGGCGTCAGGGCGGTTTGGCCGCAGTCGGGTTGGGAGACTACGAAACGGCGGTCACCAACCCGGCCGGCGGGTGGGCCGCCCCCAGCGGGCCACCGCTGTGGACCGGCGCCGCGGTCAACCAGCCGGTGGCGGTCGGCGGATGGAGCCCATGATGACCGGTGCCGAGCACGAATCAACCATTGCGTCGGACGAGGAGGACGTGCCGGTGCACTACCTCGATCATGCCGCCACCACGCCGCTTCGACCGGAGGCCGCCGAGGCCATGGCACGGGTCACCCAGGGCGATCTGTGGGCCAACCCATCGGGCGGTCACCTGATGGCCCGCCGCGCCCGTCGCGCCGCCGACGATGCCCGCGACGAGTTGGCCGAGTTGTTTGGCGCCCGGCCCTCGGAGATCGTCTTTACCTCCGGCGGCACCGAGGCCGACAACCTGGCCGTCTACGGCACGGTGGGGCATGGCGGCCCGAGGGAGGGCCAGGCCGTGCTGTGCTCCGCCATCGAGCACCCGGCGGTGCGTCAGCCGACCCGTGATCTCGGTGGTGTGGAGGTGGCCGTCGATGGCCGGGGACGGGTGGACCTCGATGTTCTGGAGGCGACGCTCAGCGCGGCGACGAGGGCCGGCACCACGGTGGGGTTGGTCTCGGTGATCCTCGTCAACAACGAGGTGGGCACCATCGCCACGCTGAATGCGGTGGCCGATGTGGTGCGCCGTCATGCTCCGGAGGCGATCCTGCACACCGACGCCGTGCAGGCCCACCAGTGGCTGGACGTTGCTGTGTCGGCGGCTCGGGCCGACCTGATTTCGGTGGGGGCACACAAGTTTGGCGGCCCAAAGGGCATCGGACTGCTGGTGGTGCGTGACGGTCTTCACCTGTCGCCGCGGGCGGTTGGGGGCGGTCAGGAGCGCGACCGTCGTGCCGGCACCCTCAACGTGGCAGGGGTGCTGGGGATGGCCGCAGCAGCCCGGGCGACCGCCAACCATCGCGACGAGGACCTGGTGCGCATCGCCGCGCTGCGTGACCGCCTGGCCGACGGGCTTTCGGCCGCCATTCCCGGCCTGATCGAAACGGGTGTGGCGGCCGCCACCGCCGATCAGCGTGCCGCCACCATGTCCGACCGGTCGAGCAAGGTGGCGGGCAACTGCCACGTCTGCCTGCCGGGAGTGGAGACCGAGGCGCTGCTGTACCTGTTGGAGCGGGCGGGCATCATGGCCACGGCGGCCTCGTCGTGCGCAAGCGGCGCACAGGAGCCGTCGTACGTGGTCGAGGCGCTGGGCCAGCCCCGTGAGGTGGCGCTCGGGGCGTTGCGCCTGACGTTGGGGGCAGCGAGCACCGACGCCGACGTGGACGCCGCCCTCGTTGCGGTGCCCGCGGCGGTCGAGCGACTGAAGCTCTTCTCGTGAGCGCTGCGCCGGCCACCGAGCGCGTGCTCATGGCCATGTCCGGAGGCGTCGACAGCTCGGTGGCCGCAGCCGAACTGGTGGAGAGCGGCGTTGAGGTGGTGGGGGTCACGCTGAAGCTGTGGGGTGGCGAGTCTGATTCGGGCTGCTGCTCGGTGAGCGACGTCGACGATGCCCGTCGCGTGGCCGACGCGCTGGGCATCGAACACCTGGTGTTCGCGCTTGGCGACGACTTTGAGCGGGCGGTCGTGGGCCCCTACGTCGAGGCCCACGCGCAGGGCCGCACCCCCAACCCGTGCGTGGAGTGCAATCGACACATCAAGTTCGACAAATTGTTGCGGCGGGCCCGGGCACTGGGCTTCGATGCGGTGGCCACGGGTCACCATGCACAGATCGTGTCCACCCTCGACGGGCCCCGGCTGGCTCGGGGTGCCGACGACGCCAAGGACCAGTCCTACGTGCTGCACATGCTGTCGGCCGACGATCTGGCGCGAACCCGCTTTCCCATTGGGCATCTGACCAAGGACGAGGTGCGCCGCCGCGCCGATGCCCTGGGCATGCGCACCGCCCACAAGCCCGACTCCCAGGATGTGTGCTTCATCACCAGAGCCGACGGACGACGAGCGTTCCTCGAGCGTCGCATCGACCTCACGCCGGGACGGGTGGTGACGGCGGACGGTGCCGAGGTGGGCACCGTTCCGGCCCTGGAATTGATCACGCCCGGCCAGCGCAAGGGGCTGGGTCTGCCCGGTGGCGGCCGGCGTCGTTACGCCACCGCGGTCGACCTGGATGCGGGCACGGTCACCGTTGGATTCGAAGCCGACCTGGAGGTCACGGCGCTGGGCCTGTCGCAGCCGACATGGGCCGGTGGCTCTCCACCGGAGCGCGGTGCCCGGGTGCAGGTGCAGACTGCCGCCCACGGCGCCGTTCGCAACGCTGCCTGGGACGGCAACGACCGGGTCGTCTTCGACCGGCCGGAGCGTTACGTGGCCTCCGGACAGTCGGTGGTGTTGTATTCCATCCCGCTCGACGGCAACGCACAGGTGGTGCTCGGCGGCGGCATCGCCGAGCAGGCTCCCGGCCCGTAGCGATCGCCGTTCCCGGCGACGGGTTGCAGACACCCCCGGAGGTTGCCGCACTTCCGGCCGTCAGGTGGCAAAGTGTTGTGTGGACGGTGATCAGGGATCTGGAGGCGGGTTGTTTGGCCGGGTGACCTCGGCGGTCACCGGTGCGCTCGACCTCAACGAGATTCTGTCCGGCATCGATCTCAACGACCTGCTGGACCGGCTCGACCTCGACCGGGTGTTGGCCCGCATCGACGTGGGTGCTCTGATCGACCGCATCGACATCAATGCGCTGATGGAGAAGGTGGACGTCGACGCATTGATCGCCCGGGTCGACGTGGACGAGGTGGTGGCGCAGGTTGACGTGGACGCGGTGGTCGCTCGGGTTGACGTCGACGCCGTCGTCGCCAGGGTCGATGTGGACGGCGTCGTTTCCCGGGTCAATGTGGACTCGATCATGGCGGCGGTCGATATCGACGCGTTGATGAAACGGGTGGACATCGATGCGTTGTTGACCCGGGTGGACATCAACTCCATGGTCGGCCGCATCGACGTTGATTCATTGGTTCAGAACACCGAGTTGGGCGGCATCATCGCCAAGTCAACCAGCGGGGTGGCGTCCGAGGCCCTCGACGTGGTCAGGGCACAGGGCGTCGGCCTGGACGGCTTCGTCGATCGGTGGATGGCCCGACTCCTGCGGCGAGACCGATCGGGGCTTCCGAAGGGGCCCCCGTTGTTGGTGCCCGACGATGCCGGCGCCGCCGCGGCGCCGGGGGAACCCCGATGACCGCCTTCGTCCCATCCGGCACCGGCCTTGGCGCAGCGGTTGGTCCTGACGCCCAACAACTGGCCGTGACCCGCCAGGGTCACTATGCGGGGCCGGTCACCCGGCTGGTGGGATATGCCGTCGACCAGGGCATCGTCAACGGGCTGTACACCGTGACCCTGGCCTTCCTGGATGCCGGGAATCGTGCGATCAACGGGCAGGCATCGGATTTGAAGATCCCGACGGCGGTGGCCACTGTGGCCTACGCGCTGTGGTGGTTGGTGTATTTCACCTATCCGTGGGCGGCCAGCGGACGTACCCCGGGCATGGCGCTCTTCGGAATCCGGGTGGTGCGCACCGACGGCGCCGTGCTGTCCCCCGGCAAGGCGCTGGTTCGAGCGGTGACGTTTCCGCTGGGGTTCGTCACGTTCGGCTTCGGGTTCCTGTGGGCGCTGGTCGATGGGCGGCGCAGGACCTTGTACGACGTGCTGGCCGGATCATCGGTCGTGTACGACTGGGACGCCCGGGCCGCCCGCCTGAGGTTCCTGGCCCGCAACAGCGCCCCCGCCACCGATGAGGTGCAGGCTTCCTCACCCACTTCGCAACCGGCCCCGTCACAGGGTGCACAGCCGGGCGGATAACCGACACGGTGCAGACCGTGGCGCCCGTTTCCGCCATTGGAAGTTCTGTGTTGTTGGTCAGCCTTGACCAAAGCCGACGCGACGCGCATCCAGCAGAAACTCGGCCGGGCGGGAGGGGGTGAACAGCACCGCCGACGTTTCTCTGGGCACGCCCATGCGGACGTTCTGGAGACGGTCGCTCAGGCTGCCAGGGGGGTTGTCGCCGTGAGTGCGGTCGCTCGGTCGGCTGAGCGTGATCACCTCGGTGGGCCCATCGGTTCGCAACTCGACCGCCAGCCCCAACGCGCCTCCGCTGAGATCGACCCGTTCGCTCGCCGGAGCACCGTCGGGGTCGGGCCCGGCAGGGTTGGTGGCAGCCGGAGCGACGCTGAGCGTCCGGTTGCGGGCGAAGAGCACCGGATCGGCCAGGGCGAGGGGGTCCACCAGGGTGAGTCCCGCCGGCACGAAGACGACGTATCGCTGAGCGAGTCGACGCGTGACGGCCCACAGCCAGGCGGCGAACAGGATGCCAATCAGCAATGCCGGAATCCCGAGTGCCCAGCGCCCAGCCGCCAGCGCCGCCACGGCGCCAACGGGCAGACCGACGCCGGCCAGCCACAGGGGACCAATCGTCACCACCAGCGCGCCGGGGCAACGAAGGCCGTACCGACGTTCAGCGCCGTAGCTGTCGCCGTTGAGGAAGTACCTGCCGACCGACGGCAACATGATGAGGGCTGCCGCCACCACACCCGTGACGAAACCAACGACGGCCAGAATCGTGGCGGTGTCGCCCGCCACCAGGATGCCGTCCCCCGCGGCGAGCAGCAGCCCGATGGCGGTGGCTGCCGGGGCCAGCGGCACCAGCAGACGCAACAACACCAATGACTCCGGTCGCACCAGCGCAGAACACACCAGCACCATCGCCCACAACAACCAGCCAACGGTGGCGAAGGTGACCGTCGAGGCGGCTGATGCTCCGTCGAGGGCCGCCGCAGGGCCGGCCCAGGCCAGAAACGGCAGCGTGAGCCAGGCGAACCGCACGATCCAGAGAGGTGTAGGGGCATCCATCGCTCAAGATTGTCCCACCGCGCCCGCTAGCGTCGAAGTCGGAGGTTTAACCCGTGCCCCTACCCAGCGATGACACGTCACAGCCCGACGCCGCACCCGGGCCCGATCCGGCTCGTGGGCCCGATGACGGCGTCCAGTTTGACGATGTGGCCCCGCTCGACGAACCGATCACGCTTCCTCCCGAATCGGACCTTGACATTCGCCCGACCGGGGCGAAGCGCAGCGATCGGCCCAAGATCGAGATGCCGGTCGGCGAGGATGCGCCGTGGGAGCAGAGCGAGTTGGCCCCCGGTCAGCGTCGACGCAGGCTCATGATTCTGGGCGCGGTGGTGCTGGTGTTCGTCCTGGGGGCCGTGCTGTGGGCGGTGGGGGTTGGCCACAGCATCGGTGGCAACTTCGAGGCCGCCAGCAACCGCGCCGACGAGGTAAACCTGCGTTCGGCGGCAGCCGAGGTACCGGCCGACGACTACGAACTCAGCATCGACCGCTGCGACACCGATGCCACGACCGGACGCGTGGGGGTGGGGGGCACCCTCATCCTGAAGCCGGGCGTTCGTGGGGGCACTTTTCAGGTGGTGGTTGGCTTCCTCGATGGGGAGGAGGACGTGACCACCGGCGAGGCGAGCGACGATGTGGCCCTCTCCAGGCCGGGCGACAGCGCGCCGATCGATGCGCTTGGTGACGCACTCCCGGGCCACCCCGATGCCGAGTGTCTGCCGTTGGGGGTCGTGCGGCTGGCCGGTCCCGTGTCCACATCCAGCACGGGGCCGTCGTGAGCGAGGAGACGCCGCCGCCCGAGGCGGCCGGCCGCCGGAACGGTGCCGACGACGGTGTGGATGTCCCGGCACCGGAACGGGTGGAGGAACTGCGTCGCACGCTGACCCGCTGGAATACCGAGTATTACGCCGGTGACCCCACCGTGTCCGACGCCGACTTCGACGCCGCCATGCGCGAACTCGCCGACCTGGAGGCCGCGCACCCTGAACTGGCCGCCGACGACAGTCCCACCAACGTGGTCGGTGCCACGAGCGCAAACGCAACCTTCGCCGAGGTCGGCCATGCAGTGCCGATGATGAGCATCGACAACGCCATGTCGATCGACGAACTGCGCGGCTGGGCTGATCGCGTTCGGCGCCGCCTCGACTCGGCAGGTGTCACGTCGCCGGTGCATTACAGCTGTGAGCTGAAAATCGACGGCCTGGCCATGTCGCTTCGCTATGAGAACGGCCGGTTCGTTCGGGCCGCCACCCGGGGCAACGGCAGGGTGGGGGAGGATGTCACCGCCAACGTCGCCACCATCTCGGAAATCCCCCACGATCTGGGCGGGGACGCTCCCGAGGTGCTGGAGGTTCGGGGCGAGGTGTACCTGCCCGTGGCCGTGTTCAACCTGCTCAACGAGGCGAGGGATGCCGCAGGCGAACCCCGCTACGCCAACCCTCGAAACACCGCCGCCGGATCGTTGCGTCAAAAGGACGCCACGATCACCCGCACCCGTCACCTCAGCTTCTGGTGTTACCAGCTGGGCGAGTTGGTGGGCGCCGAACACCCGCCCGGGCACGCCGCCGTACTCGGGTGGTTGGGGTCGTTTGGTTTCCCCGTCAATCCCAACACCGCCACCTTCGACTCGCTCGACGGGGTCATCGACTTCGTCGAGCACTGGGTGGAACATCGCCACGACCTCGATTACGAGATCGACGGTGTGGTGATCAAGGTCGACGAGTTGGCCGCACAACGGGCCCTGGGCGCCACCTCGAAGGCGCCGCGCTGGGCGATCGCCTACAAACTTCCGCCTGAGGAGCGCACCACCCGCCTTCACGACATTCAGGTGTCGATCGGCCGAACCGGCGCCGCCACGCCCTTCGCGGTGCTCGAGCCCGTGCTGGTGGCGGGCTCCACCGTGAGCATGGCCACCCTGCACAATTCCGATCAGGTGGCGGCCAAGGACGTCCGGCCGGGCGACCTGGTGATCGTACGCAAAGCCGGCGATGTGATTCCTGAGGTGGTGGCCCCGGTGCTGGCAGAACGGCCCGTCGGCACACGGCCATGGGTGTTTCCCACGCTCTGCCCGTGTCCGCTTGGCAGCACCCTGGTGCGTCCGGAGGGGGAGGCGAAGCATCGCTGCGTCAATGCCGAGTGCCCGTTCCAACGGCTGGCCCGCCTGGCGTACTTTGCCTCGCGGGGTGCCCTCGACATCGATGGGCTGGGTGAGCGGCAGCTCCAACGGTTCATCGACCTTGGCCTGCTGTCCGACGTGGCGGACATCTATTCGCTGGACTTCGAGGCGATTGCAGGGCTGGACGGCTATCAGCAACGCTCGGTGGACAACCTGGCCGCCTCGATCGAGGCGTCCAAGGATCGGCCCCTGGAACGCCTGCTGGTGGGTCTCAACATCGTGCACCTGGGGCCCGCCGGTGCCGAACTGCTGGCCCGCCGCTCCGAGAACCTGGACGCCATCGTGGCGGCCGAGGAAGGCGAACTGGCCGCCATCGATGGCATCGGGCCCGTTATCGCCGCCTCGGTGGCAGGGTTTTTTGCCGTCGAGGACAATCGCGACCTCGTCGAACGCCTGCGGGTCGCCGGCCTGAACTTTGAGGGCACGGGCGAAGCGACGCTGCCCCAGACGTTGGCCGGTAGATCGGTGGTGGTCACCGGCACGCTCGAGGGCTTCAACCGGGAGGAGGCCGCAGCGGCCATCAAGGAGCGCGGCGGCAAGTCCCCGGGGTCGGTGTCCAAAAAGACCACGGCGGTGGTGGTGGGGGAGGACCCCGGCGCCTCCAAGCTGACCAAGGCCCACGACCTTGGGGTACCCATCTTGGATGAGCCGGCGTTCGTTGCGTTTCTCGCAACGGGTGAGTTGCCCGAATGACCCCCGAGGCCGTGCTCTTTGACTACGGCGGGGTGTTCACCGAGTCGCCTTTTGCGGCGGCCCGGCGGGCCTTCGAACGCTTGGGTATCGACCCGGTTCAGGGTCACGAGTGGATCTTTGGCTCCTATGAGGTGGACACGGCCCATCCGTGGCACCGACTGGAGCGCGGCGAGACCTCGGCCCAGGCCGCGCGGGACGAGATCATGGCCACCGCGGCTGCCGCCGGTGTTGAGCTGGACCCCTGGGTGGTGCTCGCCGAGTTGGCGGGTGGCGAAACCCGCGCCTGGATGACCGATGTGCTGGTGGCGGTGCACGCAGCCGGGGTGACGACCGCCATCGTGACCAACAACCTGGTCGAGTTCGCCGATCACTGGAAGGCGGGTCTGCCCATGGACGCCGTCGACGTCATCGTCGATTCGTCCGCCGAGGGGGTGCGTAAGCCCAATCCCGCCATCTACCGGCTGGCACTCCAGCGGGTTGGCGTCAAGGACCCGCAGTCAGCGGTGTTCGTGGACGATGCGCCGTCCAACGTTGCCGCCGCACGGGCGCTGGGCCTCGTCGGGCTCGACGTGCCCCACGACATCATCGGGGCACGTGCGTGCGCCGTCACGTTGTGTGGGCTGCTCGGCCTGGAACCACCGCCCTCCTTGAGTGACGGGTGAGCAGTAGGGCGGCTCAGGCGGCGGAGAAGCACCAGGTGACGTTGCGGCCGCTGGTGGGTTCGGCGTTCACCTTCCACACGTTGGCCGCAACGCAGTTCCGGCCGGTCTCGAAGCGTTCGACCAGGCCGTCGGGCCGTGGGGTGTAGGTGATCACACCGGTTTCGGCGTTGATCACCAAACCATCGCGAACCAGCTTGCCCGTACCCTCGGCGAACTCGATGGGGTCGGAAATCGTGACCCCGTCGATCGTGAGGTTGGCCGTGTAACCATCGGCGACGTCGATGCCGACGGTCGCCTGACGCAGGATGGTGCCACCGCTCACCGGGATCAGCCGGTCGACCTCGTCGGGCAGGCTTTGGCTGGCAGCGTCCGAGCCGGTGGTGGCCGTGTTCGCAACCCAGACGAGACCGACGAGGGCCGCCACGATGGCGAGAATGGCGATCTTGGGTCCGTATGGCCTCAGCATGGTTGTCAGTCTCCCACGGGCACGGGCGCTCACCGCCGTCGCGTGGCCCGGTAGCATTCTCACCTGATGGCGCCCAGACGGCCGGAAACCCTCAGAGGTCGTGAGATCGCCGGCCAATTTCGGCTTGAGCGATTCTTGGGTCGCGGGCGCTCAACGCTGGTGTACACCGCCGAGGACCTCACCAGCGGCGACGAGGTGGCCATCAAGTTGTTGGCCAGCTCACTGACCCGAAATGTCGGGTTCATGCGTCGTTTCCGCCACGTGATGCGTTCCGCCTGCTCCTTTGACCATCCAAACGTGGTGCGGGTGATTGCCTGGGGTGAGGAACGCGAGCTGTTCGTCGTGACCGAGCCCGCCGTCGGTCCGCTTCGGGCTCTGATGCTGCCCGGCAAGGGTCTGTCGCAAGGGCAGACTGCGGCGTTGGCCGTGGACGTCTCTCGTGGCCTTGCCTATCTGGCGCAGCGCAACCTGGTCCACCGGCGACTCCATCCGTCCAACCTGTTGATCGCCTCCGACGGCAGGGTGATGGTGTCCGACGCAGCCCTGGCGTGGATCCTGGCGCACGAGTCTGGTCATCAGTTCTCCGACTTTCGTTATCTGGCTCCCGAGGCGGGGAGCGGAACAACCGGTCCACCCACCGATGTGTATGCCCTGGGCATGATCATGGCTGAGGCCCTCACCGGCGATATTCCGCTGCTGGCCGGGGACGTCAACGCCACGCTGGGCCTGCGCCACGAAACCGACCTCACTCTTGACGGAAGGTGGGGGCGGATCGGCCGGGCGGTCGGGGCGACCGGCCGTGCGGACCCCGAGCGCCGGGTGCCCGCCGGACAGCTGGACGTCGGCCTGATGGCGTTGATCGCTCAAATGGATCGCAGCGAGGTCGAGCTTCCCCGCATGGACCCAACCGTTCGCAGCGATGAGCTGGAATCCATGCGCCTGACGCTTCGTGATCGGCTGCCGACGGTGGCGGCACAGACCGCAGCAACGCCCGGAACCTCGGTCGGCCTGGCGGCCGGGGCCACGACTCCAAGTCGAGCAAACGACGACCACCGCGCTGCGGCCGCCGACCAGGCCAAACCTATCGACCCGCCCAAGCCGCCACCGGCCCCGCGCCGGCAGCCGGCCGCTGCGCTGCGTTCGTCCGTGCCTGCCGAGCAACCGCCTTCCGAGCAACCGCCTGCCGAGCAACCGCCCGATGATCCGGCCGCCGGTGTCGAGTCGAACCCGTTGACCCCAGAGGAACTGGCGGTTCGGCGCAACTGGGTGATCGGGCTGATCGTCGCATTGGTGGTGGTGTTGGCGCTCCTCGTTGGCGTCCAACGCTTTGTGCTGTCCTCGGCCGCCGAGGTGCCGCAGGTGGTGGGCGCCACCGTGGACGAGGTTCGAGCCCAGGCCGCCGACGGTCGTTGGCGGCTGAACACCACCGAGGTGCGGCGGGACAACACCAAGACCGGCGAGGTGCTGACCCAGGATCCGGCGGCCGGCACCAAACTGCGGGCGGGCGAGTCTCTCGATGTCACCGTGTCGCTTGGACCAACCCTGGTTGCGCTTCCCGAGTTGGAGGGCCTGAGCCAGAAGGACGCCGAGAACATCATCACGTTCGCCGGAATGAAGCTGGGTGACGTGGAGAGCGACTACAACGCCGACGCGAAACCGGGCACGGTGATGTCGATCTCGGCGGAATTCGCCGAGGGAACGAAGCTGTCCAAGGGCAGCACCGTCAACCTGGTGGTCTCCGACGGGGCCAAACCCCGCCAGATCCCCAAGGAACTGGTGGGGAAGAACGCGTTGAGCGTGGTGGCCGAACTGGAAAAGGCACAACTGAAGCCGGTGGTGGAACCGGTGCAGGAACCCTCGGTGGCGCTCAACTATGTGGTGTCGGTCGAGCCACCCGAGGGTTCACAGGTGACCATCGGTGATGAGGTGAAGGTTCGGGTGTCGGCAGCTCGCGAGAACGTCGCCGTGCCCAACGTGGTCGGCAGGACCGCGGCCGAGGCCGACGCCGAGGTGCGCGCGGTGGGATTGACCGTGCTTGGCATCGAAGGGCCTGCAGGCGGCACGGTGGAGCGCACCGACCCGGAGGTGGGCGCCGAGGTCCCCCAGGGCACCTCGATCCGTCTCGTCACCCGGTAAGCGGTTGTTTCAGGCCGTTGTTTCAGGCCGTGGTGTCGGGCGGTGGTGTCGGGCGGCCGAACAGAAACCCCAGGCCCCAGGCCCAGTGCATCACCGCCAGCGCGGCGGGCACCCTGACCCGACTCTTCATCGACGTGCTGCGTCCGGCGTTGAGGCCTCCGACGGTGACTGCGACGGCGTAGCCGGCGGCCGGCACCAACCAACGGACATCCTCGGCCCAGAGTGCGAACGCCGCTGTGGCGGTCACGCCCAGCACCATGACCGGCGCCACCAGTTGGCGCAGCTTGGTGGAGCGCGGGTGCCGGCGAAGCATCTCTCGCTTCCAGGTGCCGTACTGGCGGTACTGGGATGCGAGAGCGCCGAACGAGGGCCGAGGCCGATAGGTGACCACCATCGACGGCACGAACCAGACCGTTCCGCCGGTATCGCGGATGCGCCAGTTCAGCTCGTAGTCCTGGTTTCGCAGCAGCGTCTCGTCGAAGCCTCCGACCCGCTCCAAACCGCTTCGGCGAAACACCCCCAGATACACCGTGTCCGAGGGCCCTTCGGCGCCGCCGTAATGAAATCGCGAGTTGCCGACTCCGAGGCGTGACGACATGGCTACGGCGACGGCCTCCTGCGTACCCGGCCCGCCGACGGCCGACTGGACGCCACCCACCACGTCGGCGTTGGTTCGATCCAGAGCCTCGAGGGCGAGAGAGGTGTAGTCGGGGGGAAGGGTGCAGTGGCCGTCCACCCGAACCACAAACTCTTCGTCGGTGGCGGCGATGGCGCGGTTCAGCCCGTGGCTCACCCAGCCTTCCGGGTTGCTGACCACGGCGATCTGTGGATCGGTGGCGGCCAGCGCCTGCGCCACCACCCAGGTGTCGTCGTCGGAGGGAGCGACGGCGATGGCCAGCGGGCCGGCACCGCCCACCTGGGCGCGAATCGACTCGACGGTGGCCGCCAGGTCGGCCTCCTCATTGCGCACGGCAAGAACGAACGCCACCCTCCCGTCCCACCGGTGGCGATCGTTCAGAGCGTCGGCGATCTTGCTCAGGCGCCTTCTGCCGGTTGGATCTCCTCCGTCATGGCGGAGATCGCTTCGGCCAACTTCTGGGCGGAGGGGTCGATCGGACCGGCCTGCATGGCCATCAGCTTGGTCATGTCGCCCTGCACCTTGATCTTGCCTGCCATGAACGCCTGCATCCCCGCCTGGGGGTTGCCGTCGACCAGGATGGCTTTGGCGGTTGCGTAGTCAAGGGTGACGGTCAGGTCGGGGTTCTCCAGTTCACCCAGGCCCATCTTCATCTCGCCGTCCGAGGTGTCCATGAAGGCTTTGACATCGCCGTCGGACACGTCGGCCGGCACGTCGGTGACCACCTGGTTCATGCGAACGACGTGAGCTGGAGGCGGCACCTCATCGCCGAGGTCCTCGCGCAACTGGGTGGCCGCAGCCACCCATTCGGGTGTTAGGAACTTGTGCTTCTCCACGTGGATACTCTCCCCTTCATGTACCGATCCGGCGCCGGTTTCCGGTCGGCAAACCTAGCATCGAGGGCGGTTTCCCGGTGAGGATTCGTTACTCGGTAGGGTGTTCGCGCCCGCTGACGGGCACCGGCACGACCCCCAGGAGGTCTCGATGCAACCCCCCAAGGATTTCTTCCGCCCGCTCGCTCTCGGCGCCCCGATGCCAGTCCGCGAGGTGCCCGCCCGGCCTTCTCGCATGATTCACTTCTTCGATCCGTCCAACGAGAAGATGGCCGCCAAGGTGCCCGAGATCGCCAAGAAGGCCGATGTGGTGCTCGGCAACCTTGAGGACGCCATTTCGGCCGACAAGAAGGAGGCCGCCCGCGAGGGTCTGGTGTCGATCGCGCAGGCGACCGACTTCGGTGAGACCCAGCTGTGGACCCGCATCAACAGCCTTGACTCGCCCTGGTGCCTGCCCGATCTCATCCGTCTGGTGCCGGCGATCGGCCACAAGCTTGACGTGATCATGGTGCCCAAGGTGGAGGGCGCCGAGGACATCCATTACATCGACCGGTTGCTTGCCCAACTCGAGGCGCAGGCCGGCCTGGAGCGGCCGATCCTGGTGCACGCGCTGCTGGAGACGGCCCGAGGCGTGGCCAACGTTGAAGAGATCTGCGGCGCCAGCCCCCGCATGCAGGGCCTGTCGCTTGGCCCGGCCGACCTTGCCGCCGACCGCCGTATGAAGACCACCCGCGTGGGCGGCGGCCACCCCGGCTATGTCGTGCGCGCCGACCCCAACCCCGACGATGCCGAGGCACCCCGCACCACCTTTCAACAGGACCTGTGGCACTACACGATGGCCCGCATGGTGGACGCGTGCGCCACGTACGGCATTTTCCCGTATTGGGGCCCTTTTGGAGACATCCGCGACACCGTGGCGTGTGAGGACCAGTTCCGCAACGCCTATCTGATGGGCTGCGTTGGCGCCTGGTCGTTGCACCCGGTGCAGATCGACATCGCCAAGAAGGTGTTCTCCCCCGAGCCCTCCGAGGTGGCCTGGGCCCGCAACGTCATCCACCAGATGGGCGACGGCACCGGCGCGGTGATGATCGACGGCAAGATGCAGGATGACGCCACCGTCAAGCAGTGCAAGGTGGTCGTGGAGTTGGCCGAGGCGCTCAGCGCAAGCGACCCCGACCTGGCTGCGGCCTACCAGGCAGCGACCGACGCGGTCTTGGGCGCGGGGTCCGGCCAGTGAGCGGCGCAACCAACACCGAAGCTCTGCGCCCCCGACGTTCGGTGCTGTACATGCCCGGCGCCAACACGCGTGCGCTCGAGAAGGCCAAGGGGCTGTCCGCCGACTCGCTGATCCTCGACCTGGAGGATGCCGTGGCGCCCGATGCCAAGGCCGAGGCCCGTGACAACGTCGTGGCCGCCCTGACCTCCGGCGAGTACGGCAACCGCGAGCTGACCATCCGGGTGAACGGGCTGGACACCGACTGGCACGCCGACGACCTGGCGGCCGCTGCGGCTGCCGGGCCCGCCGCCGTCGTGGTGCCCAAGGTGAACTCGCCCGCCGATGTGGCGGCCATCGAGGCCGGGCTCCAGGCGGGCGGGGCGCCCGAACACACCAAGATCTGGGCCATGGTCGAGACGCCCCAGGCGATGCTCGACTGCGCCAACATCGCCGCCGCGTCCGAGCGCCTCACCGTGCTGGTGATGGGCACCAACGACCTGGCCAAGGAACTGCATGCTGCACATGTCCCCGGCCGCCAACCACTGCTGACCGGGTTGGGCCTGTGCCTGCTGGGTGCGCGGGCCGCCGGAAAGGTCATTCTCGACGGTGTGTACAACGACGTGCGCGACCCCGAGGGCTTCGAGGCCGAATGCCGCCAAGGTGCCCAGATGGGCTTCGACGGCAAGACGTTGATTCACCCGGGGCAACTCGATGCCGCCAATGCCGTGTTCGCTCCGGCCGACGCCGAGGTGGAGTCGTCCCGCGAGATCATCGCGGCGTTTGAGGCGGCTCAGCGTGAGGGCAAGGGCGTGGTCACGGTCAACGGCCGAATGATCGAAAACCTGCACGTTGAGAACGCCCGGCGCGTGCTCGCCATGGCCGACGCCATCGCCACTTCTGCGGGCGAGTAGCACTCCAGCTTCCGTAGGGCCAGTACCCCGCAGCCGGCCACGCAGCTTCCGCCCGGGCGACCGGTTCCCGAAGTTCCCCCGTTTTGCATCCCCTGGCGCACGATAGGGGGGAACCTCGCGTGGCTCGGCGCCAATGACCGATCGCCAGGAGCCGGCCGGGGGCTTCGAGAGCCGATGGAACGACGGTCCCCCTTTCGGTGATGGTCGATCGTGGTTTTCTCGGGTATTCCCGTCATGGCCTCGGCCCTCGGTACCATCGCAGGCCGGTCGGCGCTCGCCTCCAGCTTGGCGGGCCGCTGCAGAAGCCCCACGCCCTCACCCCCCACCCGATGTTGCGGTATTCGTAACAAGGAGCCCCGCCCTGTGACCACCAATGACGGATCACCCCCGATCAGCGCCGATGATGTGGCGAAGGTGGCCGCGTTGGCCCGCCTCGAGCTGACCCGGGCCGAACTGGAAACCTTCACCGGGCAATTGGCCGACATCCTCGATCATGCAGCCGACCTGTCGATGATCGACCTGGACGGCATCGAGCCGTTGGGCACGCCGCTGGCACTCGAGAACGTGTTGCGGGCCGACGTGCCGGGGAAGACCCTGGACCGCGGCGAGGTGCTGGCGTCCGCCCCGGCGGCCGAGGCCGGCAAGTTCAAGGTCACGTCGATCCTGGGAGACGGCGTATGAGCGCCCGCACCGCCATTGAAATCGCCGCCGCCGTTCGCTCGGGCGAACGCTCCGCGCTGGAGGTGGTCGACGAGTCCCTCGGCGCCATCGACACGGCCAACCCGGGGCTCAACGCCTTCTTGGTGATTACCGCTGACGAAGCCCGTGCCGTTGCCGAGTCGGTCGATGCGCAGGTGGCGGCCGGGGAGGATCCCGGCCCGCTCGCCGGCGTGCCCATCGCGCTGAAGGACAACCTGGTGACCCGTGGCGTCGCCACCAGTTGTGCCAGCCGCATCCTGGCCGGTTGGGTGCCGCCCTACGACGCCACCGTCGTTCAGCGCCTGCGCGCCGCCGGCGCGATCAGCGTGGGCAAGACCAACCTGGACGAGTTCGCCATGGGCTCCTCCACCGAGAACTCGGCGTTCGGACCCACCCGTAACCCCCACGACCCCGAGCGGGTGCCCGGCGGGTCCTCAGGTGGCTCGGCGGCGGCGGTGGCCTCGGGCATGGTGCCGCTGGCGCTCGGCTCGGACACGGGCGGCTCGATCCGTCAGCCCGCCTCGTTGTGTGGCGTGGTCGGCGTGAAGTCGACCTACGGCACCGTGTCCCGTCTCGGGTTGGTGGCCTACGGCTCGTCACTCGACCAGATCGGCCCGTTCGCCACCACCGTCGCCGATGCGGCGCTGCTGCTGGAGGTCATCGGTGGGCACGACCCCGGCGACTCCACGTCGCTCAACCTGCCGGCCCCGGACGTGAGCGCTCACCTGGATGACGGCGTGGACGGTCTGAGGATCGGCGTTATCTCCGAGTTGATGGGCGAGGGCATCGCCCCCGAGGTCGCCGCCCGCGTGCGCGCCGCCGCCGAGGTGATGGCGGCGGCTGGCGCCACCGTGGAGGAGGTGTCGATCCCATCGATCTCGGCTTCCCTCTCGGCGTACTACATGGTTGCCACCGCGGAAGCGTCCTCCAACCTGTCGCGTTACGACGGCGTGCGCTACGGCAACCGTGTGGAGGCAGCCAACGTGACGGACATGATGACCGCCACCCGCACCCAGGGGTTTGGCGACGAGGTGAAGCGGCGCATCATGTTGGGCACCTACGCCCTGTCGGCCGGCTATTACGACGCGTTCTACGCCACCGCCCAGAAGGTGCGCACCAAGCTGCGGGCCGACTTTGACGCGGTGTACGGGAACCACGATCTGTTGTTGTGCCCCACGTCGCCGACCCCGGCCTGGCGCCTTGGCGAGAAGACCGACGACCCACTCACGATGTACCTGAGCGATATCTGCACGATTCCCGCCAACCTGGCCGGACACCCCGCTGCGTCAATCCCATTCGGCACCGATGGCGCAGGGTTGCCCATCGGTGCGCAGTTGCTGGGCCCGACGCTGGGGGAGGCCACGATGTTCCGGGCCGCGGCGGTGCTGGAACACAGCGCTCGGGAAGACGTGGCAAACGACTCGCACAACGGAGGCAGGCAATGAACGACTCTGCGACGGCCCTCAGCATTCCGGCGCCGACGAGCACCACGGTCGATCTCGCCAAGTGGGAGATCGTCATCGGCCTCGAAGTGCACGCCGAGCTGTCGACGGCCACCAAGCTGTTCAGCTCCGCACCGCAGTTGTTCGGCGCCGAGCCCAACACCAACATCGACCCGCTCACACTCGGTCTGCCCGGCAGCCTGCCCGTGCTCAACGAGCAGGCGGTGGAGCTGGCCATCCGGGTGGGTCTGGCGCTCAACTGCACCGTGCAGCGCTCGGTGTTCGCACGTAAGAACTACTTTTACCCCGACCTTCCCAAGGATTATCAGATCAGTCAGTTCGATCTGCCGATCGATATCGACGGCTGGTTGGAGTTGCCCAGCGGCAAGCACGTCGGCATCGAACGCGCGCACTTGGAGGAGGACACCGGCAAGTCCACCCACGCAGGCGACACCGGCCGCCTGCAGGGCGCCTCGTCCTCGCTGATCGACTACAACCGGGCCGGGGTGCCCCTGCTGGAGATCGTCAGCCGCCCCGATATCCGCGACGCCGACCAGGCTCGGGCCTACGTGTCGGAGCTTCGCTCGATCCTGGTGGCCGTCGGAGCCTCGGACGGCAAGATGGAGGAAGGCTCGATGCGGGTGGACTGCAACGTGTCGGTCCGTCCCCAGGGCTCCGAGACACTTGGTACCCGCTGCGAGATCAAGAACGTCAACTCGTTGCGTTCGCTAGGCCGGGCGGTCGATTACGAGGCCGCCCGCCAGGTGGACCTGATCGAGGGCGGTGGCACGGTGCGCCAGGAGACCCGCCACTGGAACGAGAACGACGGTCGCACCCACACCCTCCGGGTGAAGGAGGAGGCCGACGATTACCGATATTTTGCCGACCCCGACCTGGTGCCGTGCGACCCGGGCGAGGAGTGGATCGAGCGGGTTCGGGCCGCGCTGCCCGCCCTCCCCGCCGCCCGCCGTGTCCGCCTGGCCGAGGCCGTCACTTCGGCAGGAGGCCCGACCGGCTCCCCGGAGGGGATCGCGATCGTCGTCGACCGCAGTCTGGACGCGTTGGTGCTCGCGGCGATCGAGGCCGGTGCCAACGCAGCCAGAGCGCTGACCCACGCCGAGCACAACCTTTCCGACGAGCGTTCGGCCGAGCTGGACCCGGCTGCGTTTGCCAAGCTGGTCAACCTGGAGGTTGACGGAAAGCTGTCGGCCACGCAGGCCAAGACGGTGCTGGCCTCGCTGGTTGCCGAAGGCGGCGATCCCGCCGACATCGCTGCGGCCGCCGGGTTCGAGGCGATGGACACCTCGGAGCTGGAGGGCCTTGTCGACACGCTGATCGAAGACCATCCAACCGAATGGGGGCGGTTCTGCGAGGGCGACGGCAAGGTCACCGGGTTCTTCGTCGGTCAGGTGATGCGTGCCACCAAGGGCCAGGCCGACGGCAAGGTCGTCACCCAACTCCTCAACGCCCGAAAGGGCTGACGCCCGGACCCACCACGACTACATGGCGCGGCGCAGCGAGCTGCTGGTGTCGCTCGTCGTCGCTCGACCTAGTCGTTACGGCTCCGGATTATGGTTTCGGTCGTGGTGCCGGACACGGAACGCTGATGCGACGGGCACGAGCTTCGGCCTTGGCCATACTTGCGCTGCTACTCGCAGTTGGCGTTGCCATGACCTTGGCCGGTACTTCGGGGTCGGTCCTACGCGAGCTTGGGCTGGCAGTGGTCGGCGGTGGGGTCGTCGGCGGTGCGATCGTTGTTGTCGAGGCAATGCTGGTCGCCGCGACCTCGGAACGGGAATCCCGGGCAGCCCTGATGCAGCAGATCTCTACCACGCTTGAGCTGACCGGGATTGACCTGCGCGGTCAGAGGTTTGCGGGGATCTACCTGCCGTCGCGGACGCTGGTGGCTGCCAACCTCCGAGGCATCGTTCTGGATGATGCTCAACTGTACTTCTCGAATCTTCGACACGCTGATCTCTCGAACGCCTCAGGCCCGAGGGGTTCGAAGTTCCTGAGAGCGTGATCGTGAGCTACCCGGATATCGCCGGCATGAACCTGGCGGACTATCTCGCTCAGCGAGAATCGGTTCCCAGGATCCAACCGGTCTCGCCGGCCGACCGGCAGGCCTCGCAGCGTCCGGTGAGGGCGAAGTGCAGGTCGTCGATCTCGAAGCCATGAGCGATGAGCAGATCGTTCCTGAGACGGTCGACCACCCCGTGGTCAAGCCCAAACACCCGTCCGCACTCGCTGCACTGAACATGGCCATGGTGGTGTTCGGCCAGGTGGTAGACGGCGGGGCCGTGACCCAGGTGGACGTGTTGTACCAGTCCCAGGTCGCTCAGGGTTCGCAACGTTCGGTAGACGGTGGCCAGGTGGAGTTCCGGGTGGTCGCCTTGGAGGCGCTCGGCGAGCTCTTCGGCACTGATGTGAGCCTTGGGATCGTCGGCCAACTGGGCCAGTACCAGCCGCCGCGCCGACGTCACGCGCCCGCCGCGCCGACGCAGGTCGTCCAGTAACTCGTCGAGTCGGTCACGAGACATTTGGGCAGCTTAGAGTTGAACGCAGCCAGCTCGGCCGCCGCGACGTCGTGTCAGTGGCTCTGCGAGTGGGCGTTGCGACTTGGGTCGGGTGCGGCCTGACCAATCGTCGTTTCACACAGCGTTTCCGTGAGGTAGCGTGACGATGTACATCGTTCGAGGGGTTGGAGTCGCTGCCGTGATGATCAGACGGAGTGTCTTGGTTGGTGCCGTGCTGATTGCGGCGGTGTCCGCTCTCTTGGCTTTCAGTCCCCTGGGGGAAGTGACCTCCGACGCGTTTGAGAAGGTCAGCGTGACCCGTACGTCCGACGACGGCAAGACCGAGGTGGCGGGATCGAAGATGAACGTGTCGGGAGCCTCGAGCAAGGACATCGATCGGTCGCTGGTCGGCGTGGTCACCCTCCTGGCGATCTTCCTCGGCCTGGCGGCCTTGATGGCCGGCATCATCATGGTGAGCATGCGCTTCTGATCAACTGGGCGGACGCTCGGGTGGGAGCGTCGGGTTGAAGGTGACAGGCTGGCGTTGACGCCGGCCACTCGACGGACCGGCCGGAGCGAGGGACCTCAGATGACCACAGGCGAGCCAACCGACCTGCCGACGGGAATCGCGCCCTCGGTGCTGGAGTTGATCGGCAACACACCGCTGGTTCGCCTCAAGCGCCTGTCGGAGGAGGAGGGCATCACCGCCACCTTGGCGATGAAGATGGAGACGACCAATCCCGGCGGATCATCGAAGGATCGCCCCGCTTTGCAGATGATTCTCGACGCTGAAGCCTCCGGCGATCTGTTGCCCGGGGGCACCATCGTGGAGCCCACCAGCGGCAACACCGGCGTCGGGCTGGCGATCGTGGCGGCGCAGCGTGGCTACCATTGCATCTTTGTGATGACCGACAAGGTGGCACCGGAGAAGGTGGACCTGCTGCGGGCCTACGGTGCCGAGGTGGTCGTGTGCCCGGTGGCGGTCCCGCCGGACGATCCGGAGAGCTATTACTCGGTCGCCGAGCGACTCGTGTCCGAGACCCCCAACGCGTACCGACCCAACCAATACGCCAACCCCTCCAACCCGGCAGCGCACGTGGCCACCACCGGGCCCGAGTTGTGGCAACAGACCGATGGCCGTCTCACCCACTTCATCGCAGGCGCAGGCACCTGCGGCACCCTGACCGGCGTCGCCCGCTACCTGAAGGAACAGGACCCGGGTGTTCGGATCATCGCCGCCGATCCCGAGGGTTCGGTGTACTCCGGTGGCTCCGGTCGGCCCTACCTGGTGGAAGGCGTGGGAGAGGACTTCTTCCCTGACGCCTGGCAGGAGAACCTCTACGACGACATCATCGCCGTGTCCGATGCCGAAAGCTTCTCGATGGCCCGCCGCGTGGCCCGCACCGAGGGCATCCTGGTGGGGGGATCAGGCGGCATGGTGGTGGCCGCAGCCATCAAGGTTGCCAAGGCGGCCGGACCCGACGATGTGGTGGTGGTACTCAACCCCGATTCGGGCCGCGGCTACCTGTCGAAGGTGTTCAACGATGACTGGATGGCGAACTTCGGTTTCACCACATCGGGCGGTCGCACCCTGGCGGACGCGTTGGAGCAGGCCGGTGGCATGCAGGACTTGCTGTACGTCAACCCCGACGACACCGTTCGCCACGCCATCGACCTGATGCGCACCAACGGTGTGAGCCAGTTGCCGGTGTGCAAGAACACGCCACCGTTTGCCGAGGCCGAGGTGATGGGGGCGGTCGACGAGCTGGTGTTGATGCGGGCGGCCGCCGACGACCGGGCAACGCTGGACCTTCCGGTGGAGGAGGTGCTGGGCCCACGCCTGCCCACCATCGGCATCGGCCAGGAGGTCGGCCTGGCGATCGAGGCGCTGCGCACCGCCACGGCGCTGCTGGTGCTCGGTGGCGGACGTCCGTGTTGTGTGCTGACCCGCAGCGATGTGCTGGGGTTCTTGGAACTTGGAGACAATTCAGGAGGAGTTGAGGGTGACTGAGAACCGCGATCCCAACGACACATCGAACGGTGCTGCGGCGTCGTCTCACGGGTTCGCCACCCGGGCCATCCACGCAGGACAGCCGCCCGACCCCGTCACCGGCGCCGTCGTGACTCCGATCAGCCTGGCAACCACGTTCGCCCAGCCCGAGGTGGGCCACCTCCCCGGTGGGTTCGAATACGGGCGCACCGGCAACCCCACCCGTGCCGCCTACGAGGCCTGCCTCGCCGACCTGGAGGGCGGCACCGATGCGGTGGCGTTCGCATCGGGCCTGTCCGCCGAGGACGCCCTACTGCGGCTTGTGCCCACCGGGTCACGCGTGGTGCTGGGTGACGACGCCTACGGCGGCACCTTTCGGCTGATCTCCGCGGTGCACGGAGCCGAGGGCCGGGACCACACCGCGTTCGACCTGACCAATCCTGCCAAGCTGGAGGCCAATTGGCCCGACGACGCCACGATGGTGTGGCTGGAAACGCCCACCAACCCGCTGCTGACCTGCCTGGACATCACGGCCATCGCCGAGGTGGCTCACCGCCACGATGCCCTGCTGGTGGTCGACAACACCTTCGCCACGCCCGCCCTGCAGCGCCCGCTCGAGCTGGGCGCCGACGCGGTGGTGCACTCGGCCACCAAGTACCTCGGCGGTCACTCCGACGTGGTCGGGGGCATCGTCGCCACCTCCGATGACGAACTGGCCCAACGGCTGCGCTACCTGCAGAACGCCGTTGGCGCCGTACCGTCGCCCTTCGACTGCTACCTGGTGCTGCGAGGCCTGAAGACGCTGGAGGTTCGGATGGAGCGGCACTGTGCCAACGCCGCAGCGGTTGCCGAGGCGCTGAGCGCTCACCCCAGGGTGGGACGCGTGCTGTACCCCGGGTTGGAGGCGCATGCCACCCACGGCGTTGCGGCTCGGCAAATGTCGGGGTTTGGCGGCATGGTGAGCTTCGAGTGCGTCGCCGGTGAGGCGGCCGCGCTGGAGGTGGTCACCCACACCGAGCTGTTCACGCTGGCCGAGTCCCTGGGTGCCGTCGAGAGCCTGATCGAACACCCGGGTCGCATGACGCACGCGTCAGCCGCCGGGTCGCCGTTGGAGGTCCCGGCCTCGTTGGTGCGCTGCTCGGTGGGTATCGAGGATGCCGCCGACCTGGTGGCAGACCTGACCTCCGCCCTCGACCGTCTCGGGTGACACCGGGAGATCGGGAGCGGGCCGTCTAACCCGGGACCGGGTCGGCGAGCAGCGCCGCGATGGCGTCTAGTGGCAGATCGATGAGCGAGTCGCCAGGGCGTACCTCGATACCCAGCGACGCCAGATGATCGCTTGACGCCACCCGTGCCTGACGGCGGGTGAGGCGTGCCTCGGGGTCGGGCGTTCGGGTCAACCATTCGGCGATGACGTTTCGAGGGTTGGCGTGACCTCGTCCCACCAGCGGCGGCAGCTGCGGCCGGTCGGCGGACGCGTCGTCTGCCAGAGCGGCTGGTGGCGTTGGGGCACCGTCAATGCGGCGTGCGACGAGCAGGTCGGCGCCGTCGGTGGCGCGGTCGGCGGGGGTGAGCCGCCAGTGAGCCCGCAGGTGCGCCTCCACCCAGCCCCGTCCGTCAACGTCGCTGCGGGGGGCTGGATCGGGGCTGCGGTCGTGCGAGTCCACGTCGCACACCAGCACCGCAGCCTGGGATTGCAGGGCGAGCAGCACCCGGGGCAGCCAACCGCCGGGATCGCCTCGAAGGTCGACCACCGGCACCGCACCCACCTGCAGCTTCGGGGCCTGCTCGCCGCCGAGCAGGCGGCGCACACCGATCGCCTGAGCGGAGCCGGCTGCACCCGTGGTGGCCGAATCCGCGCGTGCCAGGTCATTGGCCACCTTGTTGGCGATGTCCGCCGGTTGTGCATCGGGTTCGGTTGCCGAACGGGCTGCGGCGGGCCCCTGGGTGTAGAGGTTGTGGGCGGCCTCGGTGTGGTTGCCGTCGCGCCCGGTGGGTGCCAGCAGGTAGAGATCGGCACGGCCGCCGATGGCCTCGGCGCCGTCGTAGGTCACCGCACCGGGCCACATGGCGCACAGGGCCAGGTCGGCCCGCAACATCTCACGCTGCACCTGCCAGCCCAAGGTGGCCCTTGTCTCGCCGAACCCGTAGCTCACCGCGATTTTGGATTGCGGACCCGCCAGCGCGGCGGAGGCGACCGCCAGGAACGCCGCCATTCCGGCCGGCGTGTAGGGCGGATCGGTCACGACCAGGTCGGCCCACCCGGTGAGGGAGGCGGGAAGGCCCACCCGCACGTCGCACCAGCGACGGGTTGGTGACGCTGTCGAAAGTCTGGCGGCGCCAACAGCGGCCAGCACGGCGTCGTCGACGTCGAGGGCCGCCACGGCGCCAACCCTGCCGTCGGCAGCCAGCGCCAACGCATCCAGGTCGCGGGCGCCCAGGACCAACACGTTGGCGCCTCGCAGATCGAGTTGCCGATCGATCAGGTCCAGCCTCGCTGCCACCCCGTCGTGGGTGGCCGGACGGTGGTCCAACTCGCGGCGGGGTCGTGGCAACGACCGCGCCCAGCCCTCAAGTCGGGTCCGAACCTCGGGTTCAAGGAATCGACCCGCTGGTTGGGGTTGTTCCAGACCCCAGGTGCCGATGACCTCAGATCGCAGTGGGTCGTTCAGCGACCAGGTTTCGGCGTCCACGTCGAGGCCGGGTGTGTCGCCTGCCCGCCAGCCGTTCAACAGCGCCTCGATGCCGCGGCGGGACACTCCGCCGGCGCTGACCAGTTCCCCAACGGTTGCAGGCCGTTGAGTCAGGAGCTCAACCGCCGGACGAAGCGCCCGGGACGCCAACCCGGCAGGTGCCTGCGGGGGCACGGGGGTGGTGGCGGGCGTCGTCTCGTGCATCACAGGTCTCCAGCGCCGGATGGCGTAGTGGCGGGTGTGGCAGTGGTCGGTGTCGGGCGACGACCCCATTGGTCGAGGTGGCGCAGCCCGGGCGTGTCGGCGATCACCTTGGTGAAGCTCACCCGCTCGCTGGCCAGCGTTGCGGCGGTCACGGCGCCGAGTGCGACGCGGCGCCCACGAGGCGACCAGCGACGCACGGCGCCCACGGCCAGCACTGCGCCCAGCGCATTGGCCCCGGTGTCGCCCAGCATGGCGCGCTCCGCCAGATCGTCGGGCAGCAGTGATGCGGCGGTGCCCGACACCGCAGCCGCCTCAAGGGCCACCTGACGGGTGGTGAGCGAGGATACGCCGGCGGCCAACATCGCCACCTTGAGCGCTCGGCCCGGACGAAGGTCGAACAGGTTCATCAGGTTGGCCGACCCTGCGATGAAGGCACCATCCAACGACATCTGAAGCCAACCGGTTTTGGTGGCGACGCGGTCGTTCGCAACGACGACGGCTGCTGCGAGACCCGAGGCGCCGATGGCGGCGATCTTGAGGGACCCCGTGGTGACGTCGCCGCGCAACAGGGCCTTGAGGTGGCCGCGCAGACCCTTGGTGTTGGTCGCTCCCAGCAGGTCGTCGAGGCCGCCCGCCATGCCGGAGCCGGTGGCAGCGATCAGGGCGGGCAACACCGAATCGCCCTGGGGGCCGCTGATGAGCCGACCTGATGCGAGCCCGGCGACGAGCCCGCCGACGGCGGCAGGGCCCTCCAACAACGTGACCGTCTCGCCGCGGTGGTTGGTGCGCTCCCAGCGCGAGGCACCGCCCGGAATCAGGCCGGGAAGGCGCGCCATCAGGCGCGACGCAGTCGCCGCGGCAACGTATCCCGCCGTGGGCATCGCGGCGGTCCCGCGAATCGATGGAGGTCGGGTGGCATCACTCACCGAGCCACCGTATCCGCGCCCTCTCCCGACGCTCGACCCCGGAGGCCGAGGCGGCCCGGTAGGTTGCATGAGCGGCCAGCCGGCGCCCGGCCGGGTGCGCGGCCAAGTGAGGAGGAGCCGACGTTGCGGGATCGAGCACGGCAGCGGTCACCTGACATCCGTCGTTCCGTCCGACGTCCGGGCCGATGGTGGCTACTCGGGGCGCTACTGGTGGTCGGCGGCTGTGCGTCCGACAGCGTCAAGGCCGGCCCGGCCAACGAGACGACCCCCGAGGTCGTCGATGCTCCGGTCACCGAGGTGGCCCGCTTTTCGGCACCGTCGGCCACCGCGCTGGCAGTTCGGCCGGACGGCACCTTGCTGGTCGGTGAGCGGCTCACCGGCAGGATCTTCAGCGCCGACCCGGACTCCGCCACGACCTCGAACCTGGCAACGGTGAAGGACCTGGATACGGGAATGACCCAGGGAGGACTGCTCGGCCTGGCGCTCACCTCCGAGGGAGGCATCCTGGTCTCCTACACGTCCCCCGACGGACACATCGTGATCGACCAGACGGACGCCTCGGCGCGCAACTTCACTCGTCGTTGGGATGGTCCGAAGACCGCAGAGCGGGCCAACGGCGGCCGTCTGGCGGTGCTTGGAGGCGATACTCACGATCAGAACACCCTGATCATCGGCATCGGTGACCTCCTCGATCCGGCCAAAACCCCTCGGCCGGACACGGCCAACGGCAAGCTGCTTCGCATCGACGAGGAAGGTGGTGCCGGTCCGTGGGCTTCGGGCTTCAACAACCCGTTTGCGCTTGGAAGCGACGAAACCAACACCATCTGGGTCGCCGACAACTCACCGGGCGAGCAGCCCGAGCGCCTGCTCCGGGTCACCGCCGCCCGCGCCGAGGTGGTGGCTTCGTGGGTCGACACCCGCGTGCCTTCGGGTTTGGCGGTGACCGATGACGGGGCCCTGGCCATCTGCTACTACCAAACCGGTGACCTCATGCTGGTCGATCCAGACGACCCTCAGGGCGGCACCGGGCCCCGCGTGGCCGACGATTGTCGCTACGGGGTGGTTTCGTTGGGTGATGGCCGCCTCGCCTACAGCACGGAGCGAGAGGTCGTCGTCGTCGATACGGACGGTTGATCGGCCAGGGTGAGTTCAGCCGGACGCTCCCGTGGTCGACATGGCAACCCGTTCGCGAATGAGGGCCAGCAGCATGGCGGTCGCCGGGGTGTTGTGGCCGCCGTGGGGGATCACCACGTCGGCGAAGCGGCGCGTGGGTTCGACAAAGCTCACGTGGCTGGGGCGAACCGTGGAGAGGTACTGCTCCACCACCATCTCGATGGTGCGGCCGCGCTCGGCCACATCGCGCTCCAGACGGCGGATGAACCGCAGGTCGTCGTCCACGTCGAGGTAGACCGCCAGGTCGATCAGTTCCCGAAGGGCCGGATCGTGTAACACCAGGATGCCGTCGATCACCACCACTGCGCCCGGCTCGGCCCGTTCGGTCTCCTTCGACCTGGTGTGGGTGGTGAAGTCATACACCGGCACGTCCACCGCACGGCCGGATCGCAGGCTGGTGAGGTGCGCAAACACCAGCGGCCACTCGAAGGCGTCCGGTACGTCGTAGTTCACCTTGGCCCGCTCCGACATCGGCCGCCCGGCCTGATCGAAGTAGTAGCTGTCCACGGTGATCATCGTGACGTCGGTGATCCCCTCGGCGGCGAGAATCGAGCGGGTGACCGTGGTCTTTCCCGATCCCGAACCGCCGGCGATGCCGATCACGTATGGCGCCGCTGGTGTCACGGACCGCAGGCTAGCGACACTCCGCAACGGGCCAGATGCCTCATCCGCCGTCGTCGTCGAAGCGCCTGGGCCTGGGGGAGACGACGTACTGCTCCAGTCTGACCCGCATGCCGTGCTGGCTCATCGCTGGAATGATCAGGCTGTTGGCGTCGCCCGGGGCGGCCAGTGCGGGTTCGGGATCCTGACCAACCGCAATGGCCTGGATGGCGTCGTAGAACTGGCCGGTGGAGTTGGTGTTGAACCTGCGGGCGAGCCACGTAAACCGTTGCCGCAACCGGCTGCGGAAGAGTGGCATCGGGTCGGCGTACTCGCTGTAGTAGCGCACGGCCGAAACCGCGTGTTTGCGCAGCGCCGCATCTCTGCCGTCGGCCGGCTCTTTGCGCTTGGCCAACCTGCCGTGTTCGGTTCCGGGCTCCATCAGCTCGATGTAGAACGAGTAGCGAATCCGAAACTGCACCAGGATGTCGTTGCCCAAGGTCAGGTGCTCGTCCTCGTTCAGGCCGCTCCGACGATGGACCAGGTAAAAGCGGCGCAGGCCGCGAGCATGCCAGGCGCCAACCCGCTCGGCTGGGAGGATCGCGTCGTATCCGCCGTGGTTGTGCTCGGCGACAAGCACCGTTCCAGGGGGTGGCGAGGGGTAGTTTTTGGCCTTGCCGCGATGATCATGCGGGCCGTTGACCAGGGGGACGGGCACGGGGGCCTCCTTGGTGCGATGGGGGCGGCCAGCGATGAAACTACCGTATTCAAGGAGTACGTGACAGCCATTTTTCACACGGCCGACGCGCTCGCTGCTCCCCAGCAAGGCAATCCGGCTCTGCGGCTGTTCAGGTCCGAGTTCGCCCGGCGGCGGGCGCGAGTGCCACCAGGAGGACCCCAACCGCCATGCTGACCCCCGCCGGTACGTAGACCTGGCGCAACTCCTGGCCGGTGGTGAGCCCACCGAGCAGGTCCAGGCCGACGGCCACCCACAGCAGTTGCACCACGCCGAACATGGTCACCACCAAGCCGGTGGCAAGGAGGCCCACCCGCATGGCCTGGCGGCTGCGAGCCATCCACGCCGCAAGGATCACCAGGGCTCCGAACGCCGCCAGCAGCGACATGGCGCGCAGCGGAATCGTCCACGCCAACTGGCTGTGGGTCGATGACCACACAACCCAGGACAATCTCGTGGGCGTGATGATCGCCAGGAACTCCAGAGCAGAACGGCCCAGCAACTCGCCTTGATCGACGACCACGTAGATCAAGGCGCTGATCGGCAGCCACAACGAGACGAGACCGGCGAGGATCCGTGCCCAGCGCCCCGACCTGACGGGTGTCCGCTCCGCCGGGGCCGAGGATGCCCTGGGGTTGGGACTGGACCAGATCGTGCTTGGGGCGGGTGCCGGGAGCGGCCGTGGTGCGCTTCGGGGTGGATCGGGCGCCGCCAGGTCATGGACGGCGGTCGCGGCGCCTCCATCGGGCTGATCCCAGGCCGATGCTCCTGCCGGGCGAGGGGCCGCCACGCCGGGGTTGACCTGCGTCGAAGGCCCATCAGCGTTCGTGACCACCGGGACGGCCTCGGTACCGGTCAGGTCGTCATCGGCCCGGGGGGCAACCACGGCCGGTGTGTTCACGGCGGGTACGGCTTCGGTTCGCAGCGATTCCGTCGTCGCCGGACCGGCTCCGGAACGGACGTCCGCAAGTGATGCCCCGCAGCCGGTGCAGAACCTGGCGTCGTCGAGTGTGTCGGTGAAACAGTTGGGGCAGATCACGTGTTGGTGGTGTCGCCTGAGCGTCTTGGGGTGTGTGTTTGTGCGTTGGCAGGCGTCGGTCATCGTCGTTGGTCGGAGTGTCGCCGCCCCCGACAAGTTACCTCAGCGGTCGGTGGTCGCTGAGGTACCCGGCCGCCGATAGAATCCTCATCGATGACCGCCCCCATAAGTCCTACAGGGCCGATCGGGGGCGCCGGAAGCCCGGGTGGCGGGCCGTCCGAGGTGTCGCCGACGCCCTGGTATCGCCTGAGCCCGTCGCAGACCGCCGACCGACTTGGTGTCGAATTGCAGTCCGGCCTCAGCTCCGCCGAGGTGCTCGAGAGTCGCGAGCGAAGCGGTCCAAACGAGTTGCTGTCCGAACCCAAACGGCCATGGTGGCTTCGCCTGGTCGATCAGTTTCGCAGCGTGCTCATCCTGCTGTTGCTCGTGGCGGCGTTGATCTCGGCAGCGGTGGGTGACCTGAAGGATCCCATCGTGATCGGCGTGGTGGTGATCATCAACGCCATTCTCGGTTTCGTGCAGGAACAGCGTGCCGACCAGGCGATGGAGGCGTTGTCGACCATGCTGACCACGCAGGCGCGGGTGCGCCGGGATGGAGCGGTCAACGAGGTTCCATCCTCCGAGGTGGTGCCGGGCGATGTGGTGCTGCTTCGGGCGGGCGACCGCATCCCGGCCGACGGCCGCTTTGTCCGGGCCACCTCGCTGGCCGTAGACGAGAGCACGCTGACCGGTGAGTCGGTACCGGTGGACAAGGACACCGAAGCGATCGAGCTGCCGGACCACCCGTCCGCCGACGGGTATGGGGCGGCCGCTCAGCTCGAGCTGGCCGAACGGTCCAACGTCGGTCACATGAACACGACCGTGGTTCGAGGCACCGCCGAGTTGGTCGTCACCGATACGGGCATGTCCACGGAGATCGGCCGACTGGCGGGCATGATCTCAGCCGACGAGCCGGGCCTGACCCCCCTTCAGGAGGAACTGGAGCGTCTGGGCACGCGCCTTGCCATGATCGCCGGTGTGGCGGTCGGCCTGGTGATCGCCGTCGGCCTTTTGCGTGGTGACGCGGCCGCCGATGCCATCCTCGGCGGCGTTGCACTTGCTGTTGCGGCCATCCCGGAAGGGCTCCCCGCCGTGGTCACGGTGACCCTGGCGCTCGGGGTCCGCCGCATGGCCGAGCGCAATGCGATCGTGAAACGACTGGCCTCGGTGGAGACGCTGGGCTCGACCACGGTGATTTGCTCGGATAAAACCGGCACGCTGACGCTTCACCAGATGACGGCGATCACGGCCTGGGCGGGTGGCACCAGCTACGAGATCTCCGGGCTGGGATACGGACCGGACGGTGAGATCAGCCCCGAGCCGGATGAGGCGCTGCGTCGTTTCGTGCGGGCCGGCGCCCTGGCCAGCGACGCGGTGCTGCGAACCGGTGAGGGCGGACAGCCCGAACTGGTCGGCGACCCGACCGAGGGTGCGGTCATCGTGCTGGCGAACAAGGCCGGCGAGCACGGCGAGACGTTGCGCTCCGAGTACCCGCGCGTGGCGGACATGCCCTTCGATTCCACCCGCAAAATGATGGCGGTGGTCACCGATGACCCCTTCGGAGGCTCGGGTCGTCGCTTGATGGTCAAGGGTGCCACCGACGTGGTGCTCGACGGGTGCACACAAATGGACACCCACGATGGCGTGGTGACGCTGGACGACAGCCGAACCGCCGAGGTCAACGACTTGATGGTTGGCTTCGGTGTGGAGGGCCTTCGGGTGCTCGCCGTGGCGGGCAAGGAACTGGCCTCCGACTGGGATGGCGACCCGGAAGCCGAACTGAACGAGCTGGTGCTCTACGGATTGGTGGGCATTCTCGACCCTCCCCGCAAGGAGGCCGGCGTGGCCATCGCCGAGTGCGGCGATGCCGGCATCGACGTCAAAATGATCACCGGGGACCATGCCACCACGGCCGCAGCCATCGGCGGGCAGCTCGGCCTCGACGGCGAGGTGGTCACCGGCTCAGACCTCGATGCCATGTCCGACGATGAGTTGGCCCGTCGCATCGGTGATATCTCCGTGTGTGCCCGCGTCTCACCCGAGCACAAGGTGCGTGTGGTCCGGGCACTCCAGGCCAACGACGAGATCGTGGCGATGACCGGCGACGGGGTGAACGATGCCGCCGCCCTCCGCCGTGCCGAGATCGGCGTGGCCATGGGCATCACCGGCACCGAGGTCACCAAGGAGGCCAGCGACCTGGTGCTCGCCGACGACAACTTCGCAACCATCGTCGTCGCCGTGGAGCGGGGTCGGGCGATCCGCTCCAACATCGTTCACTTCGTGCGCTTCCAGCTGACCACCAGCCTGGCGGCGGTCGGTACGATCCTGGTCGCTCGCATTCTCGACCTACCGACGCCCTTCAGCCCCATCCAGATCCTGTTCGTCAACGTCATCGCCGACGGCCCTCCCGCCATGAGCCTGGGTGTCGACCCGCCGTCGCCCGACGTGATGAAACGCAAACCGCTGGGTCGCACCGAACCGATTCTGACCGGCACCCGTCTTCGACGCATTCTGACGACAACGGCATTGATGGCTGCCGGGGTGGTCTGGTTGCTCGCCCAGTATCGACACAGCGACATCCCGAAGTTGGCTTCGACGATGGCGTTCACCACCTTCGTGTTCGCCCAGCTGGTCAACTCCCTGGTGGTTCGCTCCGACGGGCGTGGGGTGTTCCACCGCTATACGTTCACCAACGGGGCCCTCTGGCTGACGATCGCCGCGGTGAGCGCGCTCCAGGTGGTCGTGGTGCAGGTGCCATTCGCTCAGAAGGTGTTCGACACCGTTGGGCTCACGCGCGGCCAATGGGTGCAATGCCTTTCCGTGGTGCTCGCACTGCTACTGGTCGAGGAAGTGTGGATTCGGGCGCGGAGGCTTGTCTGGCCGAACGCAAGCCTCACCTGAACGCGTGCCCGTGTCGTGGTGCGGTGGGTCAGAGGTTGACGATGGCGGGCAGTACCTCCGAGATCGAGCCGAGCACCACCACATCCGCCATATCGTCCATGGCGGTCGGCTCACCATTGACGATGACCACCGACGCTCCGTTGGATGCGGCAATCGGCACCATGTCGGCCACCGGATACACCTGAAGGGTTGAGCCGACGGCCAGCAGCAGGTCGGCATCCTTGGCTGCACCCAGCGCCCGGTTGAGGTCGGCGGCCACCAGCGCTTCTCCGAAGAAGATGGTGGCCGACTTGAGGATGCCGCCGCACAGCTCGCATGGCGGATCGGGCTCCCCGGAGCGCACCCTGGCGAGCGTGGCCTGCATGGGCGAGGTGATCCCGCAGCCAACGCACCGCACGCGCCGCATCGATCCGTGGATCTCCACCAACTCTTCGGCGGGCAGGCCGGCTTCGAGGTGCAGCCCGTCGATGTTCTGGGTCACGGTCAGGGCCAACCGGCCGGTGCGCGACAACCCGGTGATGGCGTCGTGGCCGGGGTTGGGGTCCGCCTGCCACGCCGGGTGGTCCATCCGAGCCCGCCAGGCGCGCTCGCGCACATCGGCCGAGCCCAGGTAGGTGTCGATGGTGGACAGGCGCTCCGCCTCGGGGTTGCGGGTCCACACTCCGTCCGGGCCTCGGAAGTCGGGGATACCCGAGTCGGTGGAGAGGCCGGCGCCGGTCAGCACCACGATGCGCCGTGCCGATGCGATCAATGCGTTGGCCCGTTGGATCGCCTCGGCATCGGCTGCTGGATGGGTGCTCGCCATCGCTCCAATGTACCGAGCCGTTGCGCCGAGCAGCTTCGGTGGCAATGGGGGAGTGGCCACGACGTGGAGGAATGTTGACCAAGTTGGTAGGGTTTAGGTTGTTCGGCGGAGCACCCAGGTGCCCGCCCAGGTCTCACCCCGAAACATCGATCGAAAGCCTGACACATGGCCAACTTCCGCGAACTGCTGACCGCCACCAAGCAAGAGATCCGCGAGGTGGACACCGAGACCGCCGACCGATTGCGCAACGAGGGCTCGCTCATCCTCGATGTGCGCGAAGCCGACGAGTTTGAAACCGGCGCGGTGCCCGGCGCGCTCTTTATCCCCCGGGGTCACCTCGAGAGTCAGATCGAGATGAAGCTGCCCAACAAGGACACACCGGTGATCGTGCAGTGCGCCGGTGGTGTGCGCTCGGCGTTCGCGGCCAAAACGTTGGAACAGCTGGGCTACACCGATGTCACCTCGATGGCCGGCGGCTTCGGCAAGTGGAAGGACGAGGGGCGCGACTGGAAGGTGCCACAGAGCCTGCAACCCGACCAGAAGAACCGCTACAAGCGGCATCTGCTGTTGCCCGAGGTTGGGGAGGAGGGGCAGATGAAGCTGCTGGACGCCAAGGTGCTGTTGCTGGGCGCCGGGGGTCTCGGCAGCCCATCCGGCCTGTACCTTGCGGCCGCCGGGGTGGGAACGATCGGCATCGTCGACATGGACGTGGTGGACGAGTCCAACCTGCAACGCCAGATTCTGCACACGCTGGATCGGGTGGGAATGCGCAAGGTGGACTCGGCCAGGGTGGCGATCGAGAGCCTCAACCCCGACGTGAAGGTGATCACCCACGATGTCCGCCTGGACGCCAACAACATCGCCGACATCATCTCCGGGTACGACCTGGTGGTCGATGGTGCCGACAACTTCCCGGTGCGCTACATGCTCAATGACGCTTCGGTGAAGTTGGGTATCCCGGTCATCCACGGGTCGATCTTCCGCTTCGAGGGCAACGTCACCGTGTTCGACCCCAGGCGCGGCCCCACCTATCGCGACCTCCTGCCCGAGCCTCCGCCGCCCGAGATGGCCCCGTCGTGCGCCGAGGCGGGCGTGCTGGGTGTGCTCCCGGGCATTGTGGGCTGCATCCAGGCGATCGAGACGATCAAGTATCTGCTCGACCTGGGCGACCCGCTGATTGGTCGCTACCTGGCGTTCGACGCGCTGGACATGACTTTTCGTGAGTTCAAGATCCGTCCCGACCCGGCCAATCAGATCACCTGGGAGAATCGCGACCAGATCCAGGTGGTCGAGCTGACCGATCAGTGCATGCCCGCCCCGTTGGAGGCGCCCGCCGCCGCCTGAGCGGTCACCCTCGCAGGATGGTGCACAGCGCGTCGGCGCTGTCGTCCCAGGTTGGAAAGTCCCGGGGTGCCGTCGGCGCGGAAGGTGTCGATTCGCGCTCGCCGAGCGCCGCATCGATTGCAGCTGCGAATGCGTCGGGGGCGGTGGCGTCCACGTAGCTGACGTCGTCGCCGCCCACCTCCGGCAAGGATCCGCCCGTCGATGACACCACGAGACAGCCGTGGCGGAGTGCCTCCACCACCGGCAGCCCGTAGCCCTCTGCGTGTGAGGGCACCACCACCACGTCGGCAAGGTCGTACAGGGCATCCAACGTGGCGTCGTTGACCTCCGATGGCCAACGCAGTGCCTCACCGAAGGCCTCGTGACCGCGGATTCGCTGGGCGATGTCGTCGGCCTTCCAACCCTGGCGCCCCACGACCACCAGGGTGGAGTCGGTGCCCAGTCGGTCGAAGGCATCCAGCAGACCCGAGTGGTTCTTGCGAGGCTCGAGCGTTCCGACCACCAGGATCACCCGCCGGCCGGCAAGCGAAGCCAGCAGTGCGGCGTCGGCCGGTTGTTCGGCGCGGGCCACCGGGTCGGCTCCAAGCGCGATCTGTTCGATCGTCGCGGCGCCACGGCCGGGACCTGCGGCCAGGCCGGCAATTTGAGCGGCCGAATAGGCGGAGCTGGTGACCACCACGTCGGCGTGGCCGACTGCGGCTGCGACATGGGCCTGGAACACCCGGGCCAGGTTGGGATCGAACCACTCGGGGTGGGTCACGGGCAGCACGTCGTGCAGCAGGCTGATCACCCGCACCCCGGACTGCTGAAGCTGCGGGTACCAGCGGGAGCGGGGAGCATCATCGAGGTTCCAGGTGGCGTCGAGATCCAGCAGGGTGGCACCGGCCGGGATCGCGTCGATGAGCAGGTCGGCGTGATGCGGTGGTCGTTGGCGGAGGGCTCGCAGCCGTCGCGCCTCGTCGATGCGTTCCCGAACGGCGGGGACCGCGGCCACCCGGGTGATGACGCGTCGCCACCCCGGTGGATCGGCGGCGGCTGGTGCCGGCGGGTGGTTGGGCATCGCCTCGGGGTCGAACAGCGCCTCGGTTTCGGCGCCATCAAGGCGTCGGTAGCACCGGTCCAGCGCGCTCCACCGCATCGGCACCACCGAAACCTCGGGGTGCTCAAGTATCAGCCGGGTCACCAACTCCGACACGGCGCGCTGAATGCCGGCCCTCCAACGGGACGCCAGGGTGTCGGTGACGTCGACGAACACCACCGTGGGCCCATCGGGCTCCGGCGACGGCAGGGCGGGTCCGGTCGGTTTGAGGAACCGGCTTCCAACAACCTCGGTGGGTGCTCGGCCGATTCGTCGCCATCGGCCACCCAGCCGGGAGGCAAGCGTGCGGGGGAGCGCCGCCTTGGTTCCGCCCCACACCTTGACCCAGCGCACGGCGATGGCGGTGTCTGGGCGCTGAAAGCGACGCACCCTGCCCACCACGTTGCGACGAACAAACGGCCACGAGTTTCCCCAGGCGGCACCCATGGCGCGGCGGCCGTCGCCAAACGAGCCGTTCCGTGCCACCGTCAGCAGCCAGTTTCGGTAGTTCAGAAAGAAGAAGCCAGGCCACGATGAACCGGCCGTGGCGCCCAACTGGTGGTACAGCACCGAGTCGGCGGCGGTGACGGTGTCCCAACCGGCCCGCCGCATTCGCCAGGACAGGTCGGTGTCCTCGTAGTACATGAAGAACCGCGGATCGAAGAGGCCGACGTCTTCCAGCGCAGCGGTCCGTAACAACACACCCCCGCCGGTGAACCCGGGGACAACCCCCGCCGTTGCCTCGCCCTCCAGAAGTGGGCCGGCCGGGTCGCCCAGATGCCGCTCGTAGCCCTCGCACCAGGTGGTCAGCGCCGTACCCAGGCTGTTGATGCGCCGCTGCGGGGGGTCGTCGGCGGCCAGGCTGAGGTGCACCAGCCCATCGACGGGGTTGGCCGTCACCTCGTTCGCACCGCAGCGGGCGCTGACGGGCCGATCGCTGTGAAGCGTCAGTGTCAACTCGGGGTCGTCGCCGGATTCGTCCGGTGCGGGTATGGGCACGGCCAGCTTGCCGTCGTGTGCCACCTCGATCTCCAGGCGAAGCGGAATCGATGGGTGTGGCGGTCGCACCACGCCCTCGAGGCACAACACCTGCGCCCAACGATCGTGGCCGTTCACCTCGACGCTGGTGACCCTCCCCCGCGCCCCGGTGTCGTGCACGTGCAGGTGCACGTCGACGAACCAGCGGTCGAAGAGGATCAAGGGCGCAGCGGCGCCGGCCGTCGGATGCGTTTCCAGCGCCCCGACCAGGGGATCCAGCCAGTCAGGATCGACCACCGCGTCGTTGTTCACCAGCGCAACGAAGGCCGACCGGCCACGTCGCAGGGCCCGGTTGATCCCTTCGGCGAAACCCAGGTTGGCGCCGTTGCGAATCAGGGTCCATCCGGGGTGGCGCCGGGCCAGCACCTCGGCCGATCCGTCGATGCTTCCGTTGTCGACGATCACCAGATCCAAGGCCTCACGGGACCAGTCGGTGGCCTCGATCGACCGCACACACCGCGACGTCAGGTCGGCGGCGTTCCAGTTCAAGACGATCACCTGCACGAGGGGGGCGGGGCTTGGAGGTGAGGCGGTCATGACGTGCCGACGATACTGCCAGGGAGGGAAATCGCCCGCCAACCTGCTAGAACCGCGGTGATGAAGGGCCTGATCCTCTCGGGTGGCGCGGGCACTCGTCTGCGACCCATCACTCACACCAGCGCCAAGCAACTGGTGCCGGTGGCCAACAAACCGATCCTGTTTTACGGCATCGAGGACATGGCCGAGGCCGGAATCACCGAAATCGGCATCATCGTCGGCTCGACGGCCGCCGAGATCGAGGCGGCGGTCGGTGACGGCTCACGGTTTGGGGTTCACGTCAGCTACCTGCCCCAGGACGAGCCGCTGGGCCTGGCGCATTGCGTGCTGATCGCCCGCGACTTCCTTGGCGACGACGATTTCGTGATGTACCTGGGCGACAACATGCTGGAACAGGGGTTGGGTGGGTTCATCGCACGGTGGGAGTCCCAACACACGGCTGCGCTGCAGCCGGCACTCGGCGATGCCCCGGACGGCCCAACCGGAGCGCCTGCCGCTCAGATACTGCTGACGCCGGTGCCAGACCCCCAACGCTTCGGCGTGGCCGAGCTTGACGATGAGGGCAACGTGGTCGCCTTGGTGGAGAAGCCGGAGGATCCGCCGTCGGATCTGGCGCTGGTGGGCGTCTACCTGTTCTCGAAGCTCATCCATCAGGCTGTGGCGGCGATCGCCCCGTCCGCCCGTGGCGAGTTGGAGATCACCGATGCCATCCAATGGCTGATCGATTCCGGGGCGCCGGTGCATCATGACCTGTTGGACGGCTGGTGGCTGGACACCGGCAAGAAGGACCCGCTGTTGGAATCCAACCGGCGGGTGCTGGAGAGCCTGGAGGCCCGCGTCGACGGCGAGGTCGATGCCGACTCCAAGGTGGACGGCCGGGTCGTGATCGAGGCCGGGGCCAGACTTGTGAACTCCGAGGTCCGTGGCCCGGCGATCATCGGTGCGGGCTCGGTCATCACCTCCAGCTATATCGGGCCGTTCACGGCGGTGGCCGCGAACTGCGAGGTGACCGACTCGGAAATCGATCAGTCGGTCATCATGGAGGGTGCCCGCATCCGGGCGGTGCCCCGGCTGACCGATTCGCTGATGGGGCGCGACAGCGAGGTGACCCGCGGCGCACGACGTTCACAGGCGACCCGTGTGACCTTGGGGGATCACTCCACGGTCGAGCTGGCCTGAGAAGCTGTGTGATCCGGCTCGCCGCCGAGCCGAACCCAACCTTGGAGCATGCCGATGGCCCAATTGAATGCGTCAGAAGAAATCGATGGTGTGGTGGTGGTGACACCGGATCTTCATCGCGATGCCAGGGGGCTGTTCATTGAGACCTACCGGCGCAGTTGGTTTCCGGGCCAGCGGGAAATGATTCAGGGCAACCGGGGCGATCGCCAACAGGGGTCGCTGGTGGGCCTGCACTATCACCTTCACCAGTCTGATTACTGGTATGTGCCAACCGGCTGGGCTCGGGTGGTGCTTCACGATCTGCGCGCCGGTGGGCCCACCGATGGTGTCACCATGATGCTGGATCTGGGGCAGGTGAACGGTGGCGACAACAACCATCTGGGCGTGTACATCCCGCCGGGCGTGGCCCACGGGTTCGCCGCCCTGACCGACATGACGATCACTTACCTCGTCGACGGCTACTACAACCCCGCTGACGAGTTGGGCGTGGCCTGGGATGACCCGGCGATCGGCGCCGACTGGGGTTTGGAGAGGCCGCTGGTGTCCGAGCGCGACGCCGCCAACCCCGCCCGGAGCGCATTGGAACCCCAGTGGCGGCCCCATGCCGCACTTCGCACGTAAGCGCGGCTCCACGTGAATCCGAGGAACCTCACATGAAACTGTTTGTCACCGGCGGTGCCGGCTTCATCGGCTCCAACTACGTGCGTCACGTGCTGGCCAACACCGACGACTCGGTCACCGTGTTCGACGCGTTGACCTACGCCGGCAACCTCGCCAACCTGGCCGACATCGCCGACGACCCCCGTTATCGCTTTGTCCACGGCGACATCTGCGACCGCGATGTCGTGACGGCGGCGATGGCCGGGCACGACGCGGTGGTGCACTTCGCCGCCGAGAGCCACGTGGACCGCTCCATCCTGGGACCCGACGTGTTCGTACGCACCAACTGCACCGGTACCAACGTGATCTGTGACGTGGCACGCCAGATCGAGGTGGAGGCCATGGTGCACATCTCCACCGACGAGGTGTACGGGTCGATCGACGTGGGCAGCTTCCTCGAGGGTGATCCGCTGGATCCACGTTCGCCGTACTCGGCGGCCAAGGCCGGCTCCGACCTGATCGCGCTCAGCTATCACTCCACGTTCGACCTGCCGGTGCGGGTGACCCGCAGCTCCAATCAGTTTGGTCCCTACCAGTTTCCCGAGAAGCTCATTCCGTACTTCGCCACCACCCTGATGCAGGGCGGCAACGTGCCGCTCTACGGCGACGGCCTGAACGTCCGCGACTGGCTCTACGTCGCCGACAACTGCGTCGCCGTCGATCTGGTGCTGCGGCAGGGGACCTCGGGCGAGATCTACAACATCGGCGCCGACAACGAGCGCACCAACCGTGAGTTGACCGATCGGGTGCTGGCGCTGTTGGGCAAGGACGAGTCCTCGGTTGACTACGTCGAGGACCGACTGGGCCACGATCGCCGTTATTCGGTCAACTGTGACAAGGTCCGGGCGCTCGGCTGGGAGGGCCCCACCCGTCCGTTCGCCGACACCCTGGCCGACACCATCGCCTTTTACGTCGATCGTCCCGACTGGTGGCAGCCGCTTCTGCAACGAGTGAAGAACCGGTGACCCAAGCCTCCTCGACCTCAACGACCACCGGAGCGGATCGACGCTGGGGCGATCGGTGGGGGTTGATCGTGGCCACCTGCTGGATGTTCGCCCTTGGCCTGGGTCCGATCTACACGCTCCGCAACCGGATTCAGCCCCTTCCGGCGGGCCAGTACATCGACGATGCGCGGGTGAACGCCGCATTCGTCGTTCTGTACCTGGTGGTCATCGCCGCCTTGGCGCGTCGTGTCCCCCGGCTGTCGCGGCCCACCACGGTGCTGCTGGTAGCGCTCCACGTGTTGGTGATCGCCTCGGCCCTCTGGTCGCTGGCGCCGGGACGTTCCGCAACGCAGGGGCTGCTGTTTGCGCTGACGACGATGACGGCGGTGGTGGTGGGCGACCGCATCGGTGTCCGGGGCCTGCTGTTGGCACTGGCCGTGGCCGCTCAGGTGGGCGTGGTGCTCAGCCAACTGGCGGTGCGTCGTTCCTGGCCCAACACCATCGACGGCAACGGCGACTGGTCCGGGATCTATCTCAACCGAAACTCGCTGGGGCCGGTGGCGATGCTGGCGCTGCTTGCAACCTTCGGTGCCATGGCCCTGTGGTGGCAGGATCGAGACGGCGCCACATCACGTTCGTCGAGGGACGTCGGTCTCGGTGCCGCTCTCGGCGGCGCGCTCGTCGTGCTCGTGGTCCTGGACGTCCACACGCTGCTGCGGTCGGCGTCGCTCACCCCGGTGGTGGGGGCGGTCGTGGCGGTGCTCACCGTGATCGTCGCCGTGCTGGTACCGGCGCTGCAGCAACGGTTTGCGTCGGAGCGAGACGCTTCGGGCGGGCCGGTTTCTGAGCGGCTTTCCCCGTGGCCGCTCGTCGCCGCCGTGGTTGCCACCTGGGCCGGCGTGGCGGTGGTGGCCATGGTCGGTCGTTCCCAGGTGGCCACCAATCTGGACCGCAGTTCCACCCTGTCGGGCCGCACCGAGTTGTGGGGCTGGCTGATCGACGCCATCAGCCGCCGACCGTTTGGCGGCTGGGGCTGGTTGGGCGTGTGGGAGGACCGGGCCCTGGAGGCTGAGGTGGTCGCCCGCTTCAACGTCGACTTCTCCACGGCCCACAACGCGGTGATCGAGATGCTTCTCGCCACCGGGGTGTTCGGCGCACTGCTGTTGGTGGCCACCGTGGGTGCCTTGATCTGGCCGGCCGTCCAGCTGACCGCGCACAGCGGTGGGGATCGCCGCTTGGGTGTGGTCGCCATGGGCCTGGTCGGGTACGTGGTGGCCGTCAACCAACTGGAGACCTACGTGGGTGCCAACCTGTTGCCATGGGCGTTGATCGTCGGCGGGGCAGCCGCCTGTGCCCGAACCCTGGCCGACGATGCGGGGCCCGACCGTGCCGCCGTCCCGAACCGCTCGAGAGGGAGCATCTGATGGGGCCCACCATCGACTGGGTGGTCTTGACCACCGGTGACCGCGACGACGATCTGGTTGCCGCCCTGAACTCACTTGCCACCCATCTGCAGCCCGGAGAGCGCGTCCACCTGGTGCTCAACGGTGCCGGGCTGACACCCCCGGGTCCCTTGCGCCTGGAGCATGCGGTGGCCGATGCGCTGCACGTGATCCATGCCGGGGAGAACCTGGGCATCCCCGGCGGGCGCAACGTGGGCGCGGCGGCGAGCGAGGCCGACGTGGTGGCCTTTCTCGATGATGACGCCGTGGTCCGCAGCGACGACATGGGCCGACAACTTCGGGATCGTTTCGCTGCGGACGCCAGGCTGGGCGGGGTGTCGTTTCGCATTGTTGACCCAAACTCCGGCGCGACGGCGCAGCGCCACGTGCCGCGCCCCGGCGGCGCAGGGCTGGAGCGCGAGGGTGAGGTCACGTCGTTCTTGGGCGGTGCATCAGCGCTGTCCGGCCCCATGTTCCGCTCGGTGGGCGGGTACTGCGCCGAGTTCTTCTATGCCCACGAGGAAAGCGACCTGGCATGGCGGGCCGTCGGCTCCGGCTGGCGCTTCACCTACGCGCCGTCATTGGTGGTGACCCACCCGATGTTGCCCACCACCCGCCATCGCGGCGCGATCGAACGGTCGATGCGCAACCGGGTTTGGCTCGTCCGTCGCAACCTGCCGCTGAGCGTGGCGATGCTCCACCTGATGGTGTGGACTGCCATCGGCGTCGCGAGATCCCGGTCGGTGGGGGGCCTCGTATCGATTGCCGGCGGCCTGCGCGCCGGCTGGTCCGAGGCCCCGCATTCGCCTCACCCTCCGAGTTGCGCCCAACGGTGGCGAACCGTCTGGCGGCTGACCCGAGCCGGCCGGCCCCCAATTTTGTAGCTCTGGTCGGCACTGGTGGAAGCCACCGCCCTTGGGGAGGAGCGTCGCGGTTCAACTACCCTCTGAGATGTCGACGAGCTGTGAAAGGCACCACGTGAGCCCTCGAGTAGTGATTCTGGCCGCCGGTGTTGGCTCCCGACTGGGCAAGCCGCATCCCAAGCCGTTGACGCCCATCGCCGGCGAGCACACGATCATGGACCTGCAGCTGAGGCACCTCAGCGATCGCTTCGACTCCGACCTCATCTCCATCGTCGTCGGGTTCAAGAAGGAAATGATCATGGAGGCACACCCGGGGGTCTCCTACATCTACAACGACGAGTTCGGTGACACGAACACGTCGAAGAGCCTGCAGCGGGCGCTGCGGCTCACCGGCAAGGACCCGGTGCTCTGGCTGAACGGCGACGTGGTGTTCGACCCGTCGGTGCTGGAGATCCTGCAGCCCTACATCGACCGGGACCAGAGCTTTGTTGCCGTCAACACCGAGTCGGTCTCCGATGAAGAGGTGAAGTACACCCTGGACGATCGGGGTTTCATCAACGAGATCTCCAAACAGGTGGTCGGTGGGCTGGGCGAGGCGGTCGGAATCAACTTCGTTGGCTCCTCCGACAAGCCGTTCCTTGCCGCCCGCCTGGAGGACTGCGAACCCCAGGACTATTTCGAGCGGGGCATCGAGCTTTCGATCACCCGTGACCGCCGCAAGTTCCGGGCCGTCGACATCTCGGCCGCGCGGTGCATGGAGGTCGACTTTCCCACCGATCTGGCCCAGGCCGAGACGACGTTCGCCGACCTGTCCTGACGATGAGCGACGACCTGCGCATCGGCATCCTGATCGTCGCCTACAACGCGGCATCCACCCTTCGCCAGGTGCTCGATCGCATCCCTGAGGGGTTCAGGTCCCGCGTCGAGAAGGTGTACGTCTGTGATGATTTCAGTACCGACGACACCTATCTGATTGGGCTGGGCTACAGCCAGTCCCGCGATGACCTTCCGATCACCATGGTGCGCCAGCCCAGAAACCTGGGCTACGGCGGCAACCAAAAGTCGGGTTACCGCATGGCGATCGACGACGGCATGGACGTGGTGGTGCTGTTGCACGGCGACGGGCAGTATGCGCCTGAGAAGCTGCCGGACATGGTGGCCCCGTTTGAGACCGCGTCGGCCGACGCGGTCTTTGGCAGCCGCATGATGACCAGGGGCGCGGCGCTGAAGGGCGGCATGCCCAAGTACAAATACGTGGGCAACAAGATCCTGTCGCGGTTCGAGAACTCGATGCTTGGAACCAACCTGTCCGAGTTTCATTCGGGCTACCGCGCCTATTCCACCAAGGCGCTGGCCTCGATCGATTTCGAGTCCAACAGCGACGACTTCGACTTCGACACCGAGATCATCATCCAGTTGGTCGAGGCCGGCCTTCGCATCAAGGAAATTCCGATCCCGACCTATTACGGCGACGAGATCTGCCGGGTCAACGGCATGCGTTACGCCGCCGATGTGGCGACCGATGTGGTGACCTGGCGGTTGAACAAGATGGGCTTCGGTCAGGGTCGCTTTGCCGACGTCGGGGTGGAGTACGACCTGAAGCCGGCGCCGGACAGCAGCCACGGCGTGATGTTGCGCTGGCTCGACTCGATGCCGGCGTCCAAGGTGCTGGACCTCGGATGCTCCGGCGGGCACTTCGCCGAAGCGGCGCGGGCGGGCGAGCATCGGGTCACCGGCGTCGACGTGGCGACCGCGCCGGGTGTCGAGGATCGCGTCGATCGTTTCATCCAGTCCGACCTGGACTCCGGCATGGACCAATCGTTGCTGGCCGAGTTGGGCGAAGAACGCTTCGATGTGGTCGTTCTGGGAGATGTGCTGGAGCACGTCCGTCAACCCGGCCGTCTGTTGGCCGATGCCCGTGGGGTGTTGGTGCCCGGCGGATCGATGCTGATCTCGGTGCCCAACTTCGGTCACTGGTATCCCCGCATCCGCACCGCCGTGGGGGCTTTCGACTACGACATGCGGGGCATCCTCGACCGCACCCACGTGCGATTCTTCACCAGGCGCAGCTTCACCCGCATGCTGACCGATGCCAAGCTGCGGGTGGTGCGCTTCGACCAGGTTGGCCTGCCGTTGAACGTCCTGGCCGAGCGGGCCGACGGCGAGGCGCCGACCGCTGCAAGCCCGGGCATGCTGGCCCGTGCCGAGGGCGCCATGACCCAGGCATGGCCCACCATGTTCGCCTACCAGTTCGTGGTCAAGGTGGAGCCCACCTGACCGGTGTCAGCCGGGGGCGACCGCCTCCGGCTGCCTGTCGGCCGGCGTCACCGGTATCGTGCTCACCGGCTCCCGAAGATTGTTGATGGCCTCGTTCAGGTTGGCGCCGCGGCCGACCAGGCCGTCGGCGTAGGCCAGCACCTCCACCAGTTGCTGGGTGGCGTCCTTACCGGTCGCGGTCACATACACGGGACGCACATACAGCACGTCGTCGCCGTTGGGCACCAGCGTCATGGGGCCGAAGCTCACCTTTGATCCACCGGCGGACAGCAGCGTGAACTGCTGGCTCAACTCGGTGTCGCCGTTGATCGCGGCCTGCACCACCGAGGGACCGCCCAACTGCTGCTGTGCAGAGGATCCATCGGGGCTGGGAACGGTCCACAGGGCCAGCGATTCGGCGTCGTCGTTGTCGGCAAGCGCATAGGCGGACAACGCGGCGCGGGGCGAGTTGGCGTTGGCCGCCGAACCCAGGTTGAAGGGTCGGACCGACATCCAGCGCGGACCCTGGCCGGTGGCGGTGTCCAGCACCTGGGGGGCCGGTCGGATTCCGCCGGGTGCCGGATCGGTGCCGTCGATGTTGCTGCCCGGGTCGCCCGACACAATCCAGTTGCGACTGCCGTCGAGGAACAGATCCGGGTCGGTCACGTGATATCGACCGAGCAGGCTGGTCTGTACCTTGAGCAGGTCGATCGGGTAGCGAAGGTGCGAGCGGATACCCGCCGGCATCTTGGCGATCGGCGTGAACGCCCCCGGGTACACCCGGCTCCAGGCGTCGAGGATCGGGTCGTTCCCGCCTTGACGCTCGGTTCGGTACATCGTGACCGAACCGTCGTAGGCGTCGATGGTGGCCTTGACCGAGGCACGGGTGTAGTTGAATCGACCCTGGTTGAGATCGGAGTCGTCGTCCAGGCTCAGCCGGCTGGCGAACTGGGAGTTGGGGTAGGTGTCGGCGGAGGTGAAGCCGTCGATCACCCAGGTGATTCGACCATCGGACACCACCGGGTACGGGTCGGAGCCCCACTTCAAGAACGGTGCCATCGCGTGCAGCCGTTCGTTGATGTCGCGCCGATACAACAGCTGGGAGTCCTCGGTGATGTAGTCGCTGAACAGCGGGTCCAACTCGCTCTGGGAGAACGCCAGTGCGCCGCGTTTCCACAGGCTGTTGATCTCCATGCCGGTGTCGGCGTCAAACGTGGCACCGTTCTGCTGGGCCCGTCCGGTGCCGACGATGGCGTACCAGCCCTTCACCCCCTCGCCGAAGTACAGCTCGGGGTGGTCGATCTGCAACTTGTCGGCCAGCACATCGAAGTCGGGGCGTCCATCGGGCCGCACGGCGTCCGCCGGGGCCACGGCCAGGCCGTCGCCGTGGGTGAACACCAGATGCTTCTGCTCCCAGCCACCTTGTGGAAGTCCTCCGGCATCGGAACTTCGAGCGGCCAGCAGCACCGGGCGGATGGCGCCGTCGATGTCGTAGCGGTCGACGTCGACGTTGGTGACCCTCACCGCGGTGCGTCCCTCCAGCACCTGAAAGGTGGGGGCGTAGCGGTCAGAGTCGAGCAGCGGGACGCGGGCCGGAAGGCCCTTGGCGGAACCGGCGGAACCAGGCACCTGAAGCGACGGGGGTGGCGTTGGGGCGTCCTCCAGCGAGTGCTCCTTGATGTCGTCAAGCGAGAACGCGGCGCGGGTGGCCGCCAGGTTGGTCTCGACGTAGGGCCGCTCGACGATGGCCTCCTGAGGGTTCACCTTGAGGCGCAGGATGATGCCGGGCATGAGGTACAGACCGATCACGGCAACGATGCCCCAGAGGGCCCCTGCGATGACGGCGAGTCGCCTGACCCGCCAGCGGACGTTGGCGAGACACAGGATGCCGACCAGAAACCCGATCAGCGCCAGCGTGTTGAGGGTGGTCAACTGCACGTGCAGTTCGGTGTAGCCGGCGCCGACGAAGGACCCACTGGTGGACATCGCCAGCGACATCCGCTGTACCACCATGAAGTCGATGGCCTTCACGATGGCGAGCAGGCCCAGCAGCACCGCCATGTGGGCGACGGCCTTCTGCTCGGAACGGCTGACGAAGTGCCTCAGGCTGATCCGTCGGTTCACCAGATACACGAGGAGCGAGAGCGCCGCCGCACCCACCAACATCCAGCTCAGCCACGTGGTCACCAGATTCCAGAACGGCAACTTGAACAGGTAGTCGCCGACGTCGCCACCCAGGTAGGGCACCTTGGCGCCCGTGGGCCGACCCTCGCGGTACAGCAGCCAGACCTGCCACCTCGAGGCCACCCTGCGGGTCTCCCACAGGGCGAAGACCACCGGCGCAAGCACGAGCAGCCAGCGGTGGCCGGGGCCCATCTTGGCTTCGTACCACTTCAGCATTCGCCCTTTGGGCCGATCCGGTTCTGCGCTGCCTTGACGGTGTGCCCACCACACCGAGGTGCCCACCACGCCCAAGGTCACCACCATCGCCAGGGCACCCAGCTGAATTCGGGCCAGCATGCTGGTGCGCCAGATCGGCACATCGCTCACCGTCCGAAACCACCACATGTTCAGAGCCTGCTGGGCGATTGCGCGCAGGCTGAACAGGGTGGCCGCCACCGCAGCGATGACCACCAGCGCGGTGCGCTGGACCTTCGAGCGATTCTCGACGAAGGCGACAAAGAACGCCCGTTCGGTGTTGGTGGCGACTGCCATGGGGTTACGTGCCTTCCGTGTAGGTGGCGATGACCTCGTCCAGTGGACCATCGGCCAGGATGACGCCCTCTTCCAGCCAGATGCCGCGTGTACAAAGGCGTTTGAGTTCGTTCATGTTGTGGCTGACCATCAGCAGGGTGCCTGCGTGGTTCAGCATGTCCTGAATTCGTCCTTCGGACTTGGCACGAAACTCCTTGTCGCCGACTGAAAGAGCTTCATCGATCATGAGGATCTTGGGTCGAATCGAGGTGGCGATGGCGAAGAGCAACCGTGCCTTCATGCCCGATGAGTACGAGCGCAACGGCCGGTTGATCGCCTCGCCGATGTCTGCGAACTCGATGATCGAGTCGAGGCGCTCGTCGATCTGTTCGACGGACATGCCCAATGCCAGACAACCGATGCGGATGTTGCGCATGCCTGAGACCTTGGGCAACAACGCTGCGCCAACGCCCATCAGGCGGGGCTCGTAGGAGGCGTAGATCTCTCCGCCGGTCACCGGCAGAAGGCCGGCGATCGCCGCGAGGATGGTGCTCTTGCCCGAGCCGTTCGACCCCATGATGGCCACCGACTCGCCCTCATAGACGGCGAAGCTGGCGCCCTTCACCGCATGGATCACCGTTCGTCCGGCGCCCTGCATGCCGGTGAAGCGCTCTCGGAGGCCCCGGCGACGGTCCTCCCACACCTCGTAGTCGATGTCGACCTCGTTGATGAGCAACACCATGGGGCCGTGCTCGGCTGGGGTCTTTGGCCGTTCGGCCTGAGGATCGGTGGTCACCCTTACCCCCGCCCATATCGCAGCTCGGCACGCCGAAAGAACCGGAATCCCCAGACGAGGGCCAATACCGACCAGCCGACGGCCACGCCGAACTGCTTGACGGAGAGGGGGAGGCCGAGGAACGACCATCGGTACAGGTTCAGGTAACTGGCAAACGGGTTGAGTTCCACCAGCAGGAGGAGGGGTCCCTGGACGCGATCCGCGATCTTGTCGAGAGGAAACATGACGCCGGACGCGTAGACCCCGAGGCGAAAAAGAAACGGCACGATCTGGGCCACGTCACGGAAACCGTCGTTCAGTCGGGCCACGATCATGGCGAAGCCCAGGTTGAAACCCGTCTGAATCGCCAGGAAGAACGGGATGGCCAGCCACCGTGGGTTGGGGTAGAGGCCCATCACGATGGCCAGTCCCGCAAGCATGCCGAGCTCGAACCAGAACGTGATGATGTGGCTGAAGGTCACCGAGACCGGCAGCAATGCTCTGGGAAACTTGACCGCCCGAATCAGACCCTCGTTCGAGGTGATCGCACCGGCGCCCGAGAGGACGGTCTTCGAGGTGAGGTTGTAGGCGAACACCCCGATGGTCAGCCACAGGAGGTAGTGATCGACGCCCCGAGAACCGCTGAGGATGACGCCAAAGATCACGTAGTACACCAACACCGTGAGCAGCGGGTTGGTGATGTGCCACAGGTTGCCCAGCAGGGTGTCCTGATGTCGTGCCCGCACCTCCTCCATCGGCAGCGCCGTGGCGAAATCTCGGCGTTGCCACATCTGCCGCAGGTACGTGAACAGCGGTTCTTGGGCGGCGACGGGGCGAAGTGGGGGGGTGACGTCGGGGGGCATAGGGGTTGGGTTGAGCTAGCGCGCCTTGCGCAGTGCCACCAGGCTACGCAGGGTGAGGATGACGATGCGAAGGTCAAAGGGCAACGATTGGTTCCTCAGATAGTAGAACTCGTACTGCAGCTTTTCCCGGGCACCCTCGGCATCGGAAGTGTATCCGAGGTTGATCTGGGCCCACCCGGTGAGGCCCGGCTTCACCAGGTGGCGGTAGTCATAGAACGGGATGACGTCGCTCAACTCGGCCACGTACGCCGGCTGTTCAGGCCTCGGGCCCACCAGCGACAGGTCACCCCGAAGGATGTTGGCGGCCTGTGGCAACTCGTCGATGTGCAGCTTGCGCAGGACCTGCCCAAACGGCGTCACCCGCGGGTCGCGTTCGGCGGTCCACGGCGTGGTGGAAGCCCCATGGTCGATGGTTTTCGGCTCAGGGCGAGGAACCATCGTTCGCAGCTTGTGGATACGAAAGAGCTCACCCTGCTTGCCCACCCGGGGCTGGGAGTAGATCAGCGGCCCCCGGTTGCCCACCAGGTTGCCGAGGGCCACGAACGGAACCGCCACCACCAGCGCCATACCCAACGTGATGCCCGAGGCGATGTCGAGCAACCGCTTGAGCCGCAGGTAGACCGGGGAGTGCACCTCTCCGATGTCGAAGAGCAGCGACACCTCCGCCAGTTCCGAGAGCGGAACGAGACGAAACCAGTCCTCGTAGAAGCTGAGGAGCGTGCGGACCCTCATGCCGTGTGCGTGGAGGTCGGCGGCCACGTGCGCAAGGTCGTGGTTGTCGAGCAGCTGGTCGGCCACGACCAGGATGTTGGGCTCGTGCTCGTCCACCGCAGCGCGCAGCCGATCGGCCATGGTGGGGTCGTCGGGGTCCAACGGCAGCGTGTCGGCGATTCGCATCATGGTCGGCAGGCCGCGCTCGGTGACCCGGGCCATGTCGGCGAGTTGGTCCGCCGATGCCAGCACCAGGGCGGTCGACACGCCTCGACCCCGGCTGGCCACCAGCGGCAGGGTGACCATCAGGTTCACCACCGGCATCACCAGCACGCTGGCGAACACCACAAACCTTGGCAGCAGGGCATCCCCGGCGGCGAGCTGCACCAGGGAGGCCACCGCAACGGTCGCCGCCGGGGCGGCGAAGGAGGCGCCGACCGCATGACGCATGGTGCGCACGGCGTCGGGTAGCCCGGCCATGTAGGCCACAAACAACAGGCCGATGCTCCATGCGGCGGCTGCCGCCGCCCGACCCGGGTCGCTGAGGGAATAGGACGGGTCTGCGATCGCGGTGCCGTGAAAAACAAAGAGCCCCGTCACCGCCAGGGCTGTGGCGATGATCAGCCCCAGCTGTCCAACCCGGCGTCTCACCGTGTCACCGGCGACTGCCGTCGGCGATGGCCTCGCCCCAGGCACCCTCCAGGTCGATCAGGCCGGCGCCCACGGGCCGTGAGCCTTGGCGAACGACCAGACGAAACCCCTTGTCAACCCGATCGTAGAAGTGCTGGTTGTGCTCGTCGCGCACCGCGACGCTCAGCTCGTAGGTGCCGGGCGCCAGCGGCATCCTGTCGGTGTGCCACTCGAGGTAACCGTCGGCGCTCACGGTGCCCAGACGGCGGTCCTCCAACCAGGTGGACGTATCGGCCACGTGGGTGCCCGACTCGTGGTGGACCGAAAACCCAACGACGGGCGCCTCGACCGAGGCGTTGGAGCGATAGCTGAACCGCAGCGTCCCGGGCTCGCCGCAGATGAGCGAGCTGGCCTTCTCGCCGTCGCCGTTCAACAGCTCCATGCGGATCACCTCCAGCTCGCCCGAGCCGCCGTGTGCCACACCGGTGCTGCCGTCTCCGGCCGAGCGGGAGTCTTCGGCCCGGTTGACACGGTCCAGGTACGAGGCGACCACCGCTGACGAGTCGCCCACCTCCTGCACCTTGCCACCGCTCAGCCATACGGCCCCATCACACATGGTCTCCACCACCGACAGGCTGTGGGTCACGACCACCACGGTGGCGCCGCCCTTGCGCAGCTCGTAGAGAAAGTCGAAGCACTTACGCTGGAAGGCCTCGTCGCCGACGGCGATCACCTCATCGATCAGCAGCACCTCGGGGTCGATGTTGACGGCCACGGCGAACCCGAGGCGCACATACATGCCCGAGCTGTACACCCGCACCGGAGCATCGATGAACTCGCCGATGTCGGCGAACTCGATGATGGCGCCCATGCGTTCGTCGACCTCGGCCCGGGTCAGGCCCAGGATGGCGGCATTGAGGTACACGTTCTCGCGCCCGGTGAGGTCCGGATGGAAGCCGGACCCCAGCTCCAACAGGGCGGACACGCGGCCGGACACGTCGATCGTGCCCGACGTCGGCCGATAGATGCCGGCGATGCAACGCAACAGCGTGGACTTGCCCGACCCGTTGTGCCCGACGAGGGCGTACATCGACCCGGCGGGCACGGTGAAGGTCACGTCGGTCAGTGCTTGAAAGTCCTCCTGCTTGGCCTTCTTGCGGGCCGTGATGCGCTCCTTGAGCGAGCTGGCCGCCTCGGTGCGCAGGCGGAACTCCTTGCTGACGTGATGGAGGTGGATGGACGAGTCGCCGGTTGCCTCGGCGGGTCCAGGGACGGAGTCAAAGAGGCCCATGGCTGTCTACGCTCCTGCCGATTGCCGGCGAACGGTGGTACCCAACAGGTGCACGATGTTCACAGCTCCTCGATCACGTGGGGTGCGGTTCGGGAGAAGTACCACCAGCCGAACACCATCGACGCAACCGCCCAGGCCAGGCCGTAGAGCAGGCTGGTTGCGCTCGGCAACTGCCCCAGGTACACCAGCGAACGCAGCTGCCCGACGTACTGCGTCACCGGGTTGAGTTTCAGCAGCTGTTGGGCGGTGAAGGGCCCGATGTTCGCGTCGATCGAATCGATCCGGTACACGATCGGGGTGGCATAGAACATCAGCTGCAGCACCAGCGTGATCAGGTACCCGACGTCCCGAAACCGGGTGTTCCAGACGCTGGCCGCCATGCCCATTCCCAGGCCGAAGCCCAGCGTGATGAGGACCACGATCGGCGCCAGCAGCATCGTCCACGTGGCGTTACCGAAGAGCACCATGAGGGCCACCAGGATGCCCAGCTCGATGGCGGACTGAAACGCCACCCCCGCCACCGATGCCAACGCGGGAAGCTCGGGCGGGAAGTACACCTTGGTCAGCAGCTTGCCGGCGTCGGAGAAGGCACCCAGCGGACCGTCCAGCGCGGCGGAGAATCCGTTCCACACCACCAGACCGCAGAACAGGTACATGGCGAAGTTTTGAAGCTCACCGTTGGCGCCGATCGGCGCCTGCACCTTGAAGAAGACCCCGAACACCAGGCTGTAGATCGCCAGCGACATGGCAGGGTTCAGCAACGACCAGGCCCAGCCCAACGCGCTGCGCTTGTAGCGACCCTTCAGGTCGCGTTGGGTGAGGTTGCTGATCAGCTCTCGGTGGCTGATGATCACAGCAGGGCTGGTCATGGGTGGAGTCTCTGATCCAAACGGTGGGGGGCGGGACGGTGCGCATGCGGACGCCGGCATGGCGCCTCAACCCCGCAACACTACTTGGCGTGGTTGTTGCGCCCAGGGCCCTCGTTGTTGGTGCCAGGTTCGGTACGGTGAGCCCATGACCACCAGCCGGTACCACCTCGACGAGCGGCCGACCGATCCCAACAATCCCGACGCGATCATGCTGGAGCTGGTGGGATCGGGTCGCAGCGTCCTTCACCTGGGCTGTGCCGATGAGCACATGACCCGGTGGCTCGCCGCGGCCGGGTGCGAGGTCACCGAAGCGGAGTTGGATTCGGAGGGGGCCGGGGCCGACCTCGACCACCTGGACCTTGGCGAGTTGTTCGAGGGCCGCACCTTTGAAGTGGTGTTGTGCGGCGACGTGGCGGCACAACTTCGTGACCCGACACGCATGCTGGTGGCGGCGCGACGGTTGCTGGCGCCGGGCGGTGTCGTGGTTGTGTCGGTACCGAACGTCGCCCATGGCGATGTGCGTCTCGAGTTGTTGGCCGGCCGGTTCGACTATCGCCGGGACGGCCTGCTCGGCGCTGCGAACCTGAGGATGTTCACCCGCAGGTCGCTCGAATCGATGCTGGAGGACGCCGGGTTGGTCGGGGTGGACTGGCGGCGCACCCACTGTCCGTTGGGCTCCAGCGAGCTGGCGCCTCCGCTGGAGGCGGCGCCGCCTGGGGTTCGGGAGTTGCTGGAGGCGGACCCCGACGCGCTGACCTACCGGTTCATCGTGAAGGCGGTTCCCGGCGACGGCAGCCGCGAGCTCGGTGAACTGTCCAACAAGCTGGCCGGCGAGCAGCTTCGGGCCGATCGCGCCGAGTTGGAGAACGACGCGCTGCGTGCTCGCAGCGACACCGTTACCCGGGAGGCGGAGGCGATCCGGACCCAACTGGTCGAGGTCGGCTCCGGCCTCAGCCTCGGTCAAGCCATCAAGGCCTGGCGGGGTCTGGGGCCCGTCAAGCGGTGGGTGCAGGGCCGACGAGGCACCCCGTGATCCTCGGTCGGCGCTCAGACCCGGCCACCACGCCGGTGATCATCATCGTGCGCGACCGTCTGGAGCCCTTGCAGCTGCTGGTGGAGTGGCTGGAGCGCGCAGGTGCGCGGCACCTGGTCCTGCTCGACAACGATTCCACGTACCCGCCCCTGGTGGAGTATCTGGCCGCCTCGCCTCATGACGTGCGCCTGCTGGGTAGAAACCTGGGCCATCGCTCGCCCTGGCTGTCCGGCGTGGCCCAGGAGTTGGGGTGGCGCCGCCACTATGTGGTGACCGACCCGGATGTGGTGCCCGATGAGGACTGCCCGCTCGAGGTGCTTCACCACCTGCACGACGTGGTGGGCCGGCACCCGTCGCTGACCAAAGTGGGCCTGGGGCTTCGCATCGACGACCTTCCGGCCCACTACGTCCACCGCGACGACGTGATGGCGTGGGAGGCGCAGTTCTGGCGAACGTTGATCGAGCCCGGTCTGTTCAGGGCCGACGTCGACACCACGTTCGCGCTCAACCGGGCACGCACCCCCGGCTTTGAGGGCCTGGCGGCCCGAACCGGTTGGCCCTACGTGGCCCGTCACCTGCCGTGGTATGCCGACAGCGCCAACCCCACCGACGAGGCGCGCTATTACCGCAGTCATACCGATGCGGGCGTCAACAGTTGGGACGGAGATGTCCTGCCGCACTGGAAGCGGGCCACCATCGATCGGGCGGAGGGCTGACCCTCGGCACGTCGTGTGGTTCAGTTCGGGCGGAGGCGGGTTTCCAGTTCGGTGATCGAGATGGTGCGGGTGGACCTGGTCGTCTCGTCCGGAAGGACCCCGGTGAGGTGCAGGCCGATGATGGTGGCCTCGTAGCGCACCGACCAGGTCATCGTGGTCGTGACGGTGTAGCTGCCGGGTTTCAGGTAGGTGTGCAGACAGGCTCCAGGTGTGGTGTCGGCTCGGCCTCTGGCCCAGGGCACGCCTCCGCCGGGGCAGGAGACCGTGGCGCTGCCGTCACCGGGGTCGATGGCGACCGTGCCGGTTGGCGTGGCTGTGGCGGTGGCGACGTTGTTGGCGTCGGCCCGGGCGGTGGCGACGTTCGGTGCCGGGGTGTCGGCCCAGAACCACACCGGCAGGTTGACCGGGGTGATGCCGCCCTTGGGTGGTGCCGAGGTGAGATCTGGGCCGGGCAGTTTGGCGATATCGATCGCCACCCGGGAGAGCCGCTCGGGGTCGGCTGGACGGGTGGGCTGGCCGGGATTGTTGGGGTTGTAGGTGAAGATCATGGCCTCGCGGAGCACGCCGTGGTAAGAGCAGTACCGGGCGTAGTTGCTGTCACGGACGAGATCAAACACCTCCTCGCCTCGGACGATGGCGCCGTTGTCGTTGTCGATGGGCCGGTAAAACCGGCAGTCCCACCCGTCGTCAGGTGTCGCTCTGCCTCCACCCAGTGCTGGATACGCACCGCCCGACCCGGATGGAGCGCCGTTGCCGCCGTCGTTCCCGGGAACGACGATCCCCACCTCGATCTGCCCGTCGGTTTCGGGGGAACCGGCCCCCGCTGCGGGGGCGTGGCAGCAGACCATCATTCCGGCAACTGCAATGACGGCTCGTTGGAGGCGCATCCTGTTCTCCCATTCTTGGCATGTGTCTTCACGAACGCCACGACTCGCCACCCCGGCTCGGTCGGAGCCATCTGGCCGTCCCAGAAGGACGATGACGTACCGCTGTCGAGTATCTCGTCGGTCTTCAGGCTCTGGTATCGGAAGTCGTTGTATTCGCACAGTGCGACTTGGAGGCGACCCTTCTTGAGCTCGGTGAGGCCGAACACCCAGAAGGCCGATTCCGACTCGGGAGGTTCGACCCAGTATTGGCCGATCCTGGTGTTGCCACGAACGACGTTCTGGGTTTGCAGCTGCCTCAACCCGGCAGGGTTCAGGTCGGGGCGTTCGAGGTCGGTCATCGAGGTGGGAATCGTCGTGTCGGGCCTCCGGTCGGTGATGGTGATGACCATGGCGTCGAGGTACCGGTGGATGACGTCGGCGGCCTCCTGCTGCTCGTCGGTCCATGTGGGTTCCAAGAGCAGGCCGCGTGCGACGGCCGGGGTTTTGGCCCGGTATCCGCCTGCGGAGACGACGGTGCCGTCGGCCCGGCGTTCTGCCGATGGGGCCGAGGTGGGAGGGAGCGACCCGTTGCCTGCCCCGGACGTGGTGGTGGAGGCGATGGAGGCGGTCGTGGGTGCCGTGGTTGTTGCGGGCACGGCGGACGGCTCAATGGTCGGTGTCGAGCCTGTGGCAACCGGTGAGATGCCCGGGTCCTCACGCGCTCCGCAGGCGACGGCCACGAGGGTGACAACCAGCGCCAAGAAGATCCATGCGGCTGCCCCGCTGCCGTTCGAACCTGTGTAGCCGCCCATCAACCCTCGCTCGGCGTTCGTCAAGCGACCGCCCTTGTTCAACGAGGCCCGCCAGAACCTCGTCGTCGACCCCGCCGGTCGACAATCCGAGGATAACGAAGTCTCGATCGATGTCCAGCGACAAACGGCCTGATGTCGGCCCGACACAAAAGCGCTACCGTCGAAGGCGAGCACACCATCCCGCCCAGCAAGCACCTCGATTCAGGGAGTCCCTATGCCGGACATGAACCTCGGCGACCTGTCGATCGCCTCCAGCGCCTTCCAACACGGCGAGCGGCTGGCCGACAAGTTCGCCTACGCCAACGACAACGTGTCGCCTCCCCTGACCTGGAGCGATGTTCCCGAGGGCACCGCCGAATTGGTGCTCGTCTGCAACGACCCCGACGCCCCGATGGTTGGGGGTTGGACTCACTGGGTGCTCTCCGGTATCGACTCGCAGAGTTCGGGCCTGGACGGAGGCACCGACGTCGGGGTGGCGGGCACCAGCACCTTCGGCGAGGAGGGCTATGGCGGCCCCGCACCGCCTCCCGGGCACGGCACCCACCACTACTTTTTCCACCTGTACGCCGTCGATCAGCCGTCGGGCCTGCCGGTCGGCGCCACCGAGGCCGAAGCCATGGCGGCCATCGCTGGCCACATCATCGAGCAGGCGCGCATCGTGGGTACCTACAGCACCTGAGGCTCAGCCGAGCCTGGAAACCTGTGCCAGCAGTTCCAGGCTCTGCAGCCGGTTTTCCACCGAACGTGATGCGGGCACGACGATCAGTTCGTCGGCGTTTGCGTGCTGTTGAAAATCGTCGAGGTAGGTCTTCACGGTGTCGGGTGTTCCCGACGCGGTGTAGCGCATCATCGACGCCACCTGTCGTCCGCCGGGGGAGGACATTACCGAGTCCAGTTCGGCGTCGGACAGCTTCCGTCCGGGTGCCAGCAAAGCTGCGACGCGGGACCGTGTGGCGTGATTCAGTTCTTCGGCGGCCTCACGTTCGGTCGGGGCGACGATGACGTTGACGCCGGCGATCACCCACGGCTCGGTGGCCTGCTCGGATGGTTGAAATCCACGTCGGTACACGTCGACGGCCTGGGTCAACGCCTCGGGGGCGAAGTGCGAGGCAAACCCGTAGGGCAGCCCCAGGTGCGCCGCGAGCTGCGCACCGAACGTTGATGAACCCAGGATGTACAGCGGCACCTTGGTGCCCGCGCCGGGGATCGCCCGCACGCCGGGCACCCGGCTGTCGTCACCGAGAAACCCCTGTAACTCGAGCACGTCCTCGGGGAAGGACTCTGCCGACATCGGATCACGCCGGAGCGCCCGCATCGTCGGCTGGTCGGTGCCGGGTGCCCGGCCGAGACCGAGGTCGATCCGATCGGGGTGCAGCGTGGCCAGCGTGCCGAACTGCTCGGCGATGGTCAGGGGCGAATGGTTGGGCAACATGACGCCGCCGGAGCCCAGCCGGATGCTCCTGGTGTGAGCGGCCACGTGGGCGATCAACACGCTGGTCGCAGATGACGCGATCGAGGCCATGTTGTGATGCTCGGCATACCAAACCCGTGAGTAGCCGGTGCGTTCGGCGCACTGGGCCATGGCCACGCTGGCCTCCAGGGCCTCGCGTACCGTCGAGCCGCCGCGGACGACCGCCAGGTCGAGGACGGAGAGGGGGGTTGAGTGTTGTGAGGTCACGCTGGCTCGAACGAGTGGGGTCCCGGGTCTATTCCGCGCCCGAGAACTCGTGCGCCGGTCAACGGTCACCCGCAGCGACGAGCGCTGCCCCCACGATGCCCGCCCTGTTCTGAAGTGCCGCCGGCACCACCTCGGTGTTTGTGGGCACCAACGCGGCAATCTCGTCGGCAAAGCGGTCGAACTTTCGGGAGACGCCACCCCCAACCACGATCAGCTCCGGCGAGAACAGGGTGGTCAACATGGTCAGGTAGTGGCCAACCCGCCGGCCCCATTGCTCCCAGGTGAGGTGTTGGGCTTTTCGCACGGCGGCGGCGGCGTGGTGCTCGGCGACCTGCCCCTTGAACTCCAGATGGCCCAGTTCGGTGTTGGGCACCAGGTTCCCATCAACAAACACGGCGCTGCCGATACCGGTGCCCAGCGTCACCATGATGGCCACGCCGTCTCGGCCCCTCCCGGCGCCGAAGCGCATCTCGGCCAATCCTGCCGCGTCGGCATCGTTGATCACGGTGCACGGAACCCCCAGCTGTTTCGAGAACAGCCCGCAGGCGTCCATGCCGATCCAGGTGGAGTCGATGTTTGCCGCGGTGCGAACCACGCCGGTGCTCACCACGCCCGGCACGGTCACGCCGATCACCGACGACCCGCCCAGACCGTCCACCAGTTGTGCCACCGTGTGGGCAACCCGGTCCGGCGTTGCCGGCTGAGGTGTCTCGAGCCGTGGCCGGTCCGACACCAACTCGCCGCGTTCCACGTCCACCAGGGCGGCCTTGACGCCGCTGCCGCCCACATCGACCCCGATGACCGGATGAATACCCATGGTTCGACTCTAGAGGTATCACCTTGGTGCGCCCGGAGGGACTCGAACCCCCAACCGCCTGATCCGAAGTCAGGTGCTCTATCCAATTGAGCCACAAGCGCTTACAGGCGACGATCCTACCCGACCTGACGTTGCCGTCACGTTCGGCGTTGAAGTCGGGGTGCGACGGCTACCGTCCCGGGCATGTCCGATAAGTCCGCTCAGCCAACCCACGAACGACGGCTACACGACCAGGTCAACCTGGCCACGCCCGACGGCGCACGGCTGAACCCCGACGCCGTCGGTTGGTCGTCGGCCCCGTTGCACCGCGCCAACCTGCGGGGAAGCTGGGGTCGCAACAAGCGCTGGGACTACTGGGCGGTGCTGGCGGGCGATCTGGTGGTGGCCGCCACGTTCGCCGACATCGACTATTTGGGAATCGCGGACGTGTACTGGGTCGACCTGGCCACCGGATCCACAGGGGGCGCCGCGGCAGCCTCCCCGCTGGGACGCGGCTTGGAACTGCCGGAGCGTCCCGGCACGGCGCCGCTGACCTTTCACCACAAACGCCTTGATCTCACCATGGACGACCCAGACGACGGCACCACCATTATCTCGGCCCGCTGGACCGAGTCCGACGGCTCGCCGGCGGAGCTCGAGGCGCAGATCGCGCTGCCCGACGGTCATGAGTCGCTCAACGTGGTGATCCCCTGGAGCGAACGACGTTTTCAGTACACCTCAAAGCATCAGGCCCGGCCCGCAACCGGTCACCTGACCACGGGCGGCGTCACCCGACGGCTGGAGGACTCGTCCCGTGGCGCGTGGGGGGTTCTCGACGTGGGACGTGGGCGCTGGCCGTACTCCACCCGCTGGAACTGGGGCGGCGGCGCCGGTCGGGTTGGCGACGATGGACCGGTCGTCGGCATTCAGATCGGGGCGAAGTGGACCGACGGCACCGGTTTGACCGAGAACGGCGTGATCATCGACGGGCGACTCACCAAGGTCGGCGCCGAGCTCGCCTGGGCCTACTCCTGGGACGACCCGATGAGGCCGTGGAAGATCACCGACCCAAGCGGTCATCTCGATCTCGTTCTGACGCCCCGCTTCGACAAGTACTCGAACATCAACGCAGGCGTGCTGAAGCGGGCGACGCACCAGGTGTTCGGCGACTGGTCGGGCTGGGTGGCCGGCGACGATGGGCGGCGGATCGAATTTGAGGGGCTCCAGGGCTTCGCCGAGGAGTCACGAGCCCGCTGGTAGCCCGGTGGCCCTCAGGTGAGGTAGATCAGGCCGCCACCGACCTCCAGGTGGGCCACGCCGGTGGCCTGCAACTCCGGCGTCCACCCGGCCGAGACCGCCGGGTCGCTCTCCTCCATTCCATGGTCGGCCAGCACGACGACGGCGGTGCGGTCGCGGACTCCTGCGGCGTCGATGACGGCCAGCACGTCGCCAACCCTGGCATCGGAGTCTCGGACCGCGGCGCGGGCTGCCGGCGCATGTGGCCCCACCTCGTGGGCAACCTCGTCGGTCAACGACAGGCTGCACCAGCTCAGGGTGGGAAGCGGGTTGCCGTTCACCTGACGCCATGCGTCGATGGTGTGGGTCACGCTCAGTTGATCCACCTGGGACATGAAGTTGTACTGATCGCTGCGCAACGCCGGGTTGGGGGTCAGGTGGGCGACCTCGTCGAGTTCGGGCAGGCCGCCGGTTGCACCACCCCGGACGAGAGCGAATGAAGAGAAGTCGGCACCCGTGTCGCAGAACTCAAATGATGCAGCGGTAAACGCGTCTGGACGGCTTCGCTTGACCGCGGAAAACAGCGTCTCGACATTCGGGTCGAGGTGGCTCGACGAGTGGAACATCTGATCGAAGGCCAACAGATCCACTTCGCTGTCGCTACACCGGTCGTACCAGGCGTGGTGGATGATGCCGGAGTGCCCGGGATGGGCGCCGGTGAGGGCGGTGGTGTGATTGGCCAACGTGGCGGTTGGCAACGAGGCGTAGACGCCACGTCCCATCGTGGTGCCGGCGGCGGCCAGGGCGGCGATGTTGGGTGCCTCGCCCGAGGCGATCACGTCGTACAGCAGGTTGGCGTTACATCCGTCCAGCAGGAACACGACCAGGTGGTCGGGGGCGTCGCCGGTGAGCAGGTCGGCCTCCGCATCGCCGTCCTGGCGGGCGAGCAGCGCGTCGGCCCGACCCCGGCCGGTGGGCCCGACCCCGGCCGGATGTGGTTCAACTCCCAGCAGGGCGGCCAGCGTGGGCGCCACGTTCACCATGCGGGTGGCCCGGTCGACCGTTCCCAGCGCCGGGAAGCCGCAGCCCGACAGAATCAGCGGCGCACGGCCCTGCACGGCGCCCAGCGAGCCGTGCTGGCCGATGTTGGCGTCGCTGGAGTGAGCGCCGGTGTGGGTGGCGAGAAGATCGGGGGCATGGGCGCCGTCAAAAAACTGGGCGATCGAGTCGAAGGCGTGCGGGTAGGCGTTCTTGTCCCGGGTGTGGAAGCGGTGCCGTTTCTCGGCCTCGAGGCCGAGAAACCGGTCGGTTGCCTGGTCGGCCAGCGGGTTGTCGCCCGACACCTCGACCACCTGGTAGCTCCAGCGGCCGTGGACGTCGGTGCGACGGAAGCCAACCGACCCGTCGATCGACGCGGCCCTGTAGAGGTCGGGCCCGGGCGACCACACCACCACCTCCATGCGGTCAGCCAACTCCGGGGTGACCAGCGCCGCCTCCAGCCGGACCAGCGACTCGGTCCTCGTGCGAACATCCTGCGTGGCAGCGCTCATGTGGCCAGGGTAGGGCCAACCTCGGGTAGCGACCGTCGTTCGGCACCCCGGTGGGTGGTTTGCGGTTGGCATTGGGGTCGGGCTTCAAACACATCGCGAGGCTCACCCCCAACCTGGACCGCTTCTCCAAGTTCTACGAGGCCGTGTTTGGGGCTGAGGTGGCCTTCCGCATCGAGGCCCGGCCCGAGCATCCGCGCATGTTCGTCATCGACCTGGGTGGTGGCGCGGCGCTCAACGTGTTCGAGACGGACGCCGACATCGGCGAGATCCAAGAATTGGGAGACGCCTGGTCGCTGTTCTTTCGGGACATCGATGGAATGGAGCTCGAGGTGTGCGCTCCACCTGGCTGAGTCGCCAACGTCGACTGGTGCGTCGTGACACACTGGCGACATGCAGATCTCCTTCTCACCTCGGGACGCGCGGAAGGTGCTGGTTGGCATCCGGTCGTGCGTCGGTATCGGCTCCTTGGTGGCGCCCCGAAAGCTGGGTGCGCTGTTCGGCATCGACGTGAAGAACAACGAGGCGGCCATCTATCCCCTCCGGTTGTTCGGGGCGCGCGAGCTGTTCATGACGGCACCGTTCGTGCTGGGTGCCTCCGACGAGGTCACCAGCCTGGCGTTGCAGGGCGGCATCGCCGTTGACGCCGCCGACGTACTGGCGGCGTCGGCTGCGGGCACGACCGGGGTGATGGATAAGCGGTCGGCAGTGATGGCGGGCGCCGTCGCGCTCGCCGCCGTGGGGTTGGGCATCTACGCCTGCATGGAGGAGTAGCCGAGGTCACGGCTCCGACCGATCGGCTGAGCGGCCTCTGGTGATGTAGATCGTCGGTAGGTGGAACCGGACCGATCCCCTCCGGGGTGCGGTCGGTGTGCCGTACAGGTTGGGGGTCACCGAGTACTCGACGTCAACGGGCCTCCAACGGCTGGGATGAAGAGCGGGTACCTCAACGGGTGACGGGGTCGTGCCAGGATGGTCTGATGCGCATTCTGCTCACCGGCGCCAGGGGGCAGCTCGGCACCGACATCGCCGCCCGGCTTCCAGAACGCGACGAGGTGGTGTCGGTTGATCTGCCCGAGTTCGACCTGACCGACCGTGACACGGCCCTCGGCGTCGTCACGCAGTTCCAACCCGACGTCATCCTCCACTGCGCGGCGTTCACGGCCGTGGACTTGTGCGAGGAACAGGCCGAGACCGCCTGGCGGGCCAACGCATTGGCCACCCGGTTCATCGCCGACGGCGCCCGCCGGCTGGGGGCGCACCTGGTGTATATCTCCACCGACTACGTCTTCGATGGGACCAAGGCCGGGCCGTACCTGGAGTGGGATCGCCCCAATCCCCAATCGGTCTACGGCCGTTCCAAGCTGGGCGGCGAGCTGGAGGTCGATCCCGCCTGGTCGATCGTCCGCACCTCGTGGGTGTGCGGCGAGCACGGCAACAACATGGTGAAGACCCTGCTGCGGCTGGGGGAGGGGAGCGGCCCCCTCAGTTTCGTCGACGACCAGATCGGCCACCCCACCTTCACCTCCGACCTGGCCGACATGGTCATCAAGCTGGGGCGCGAGCGGGTGCCCGGCACGTTCCACTGCACCAACCAGGGGGCGGTCAGCTGGTATCAGTTTGCCCGCACCGTCTTCGAGCTGGCCGGGTTCGACGCCGAGCGCATCAGCCCGATCCCCACCGCCCAGCTCAATCCACCCCGCCCGGCGGTCCGCCCCTCCAACTCGGTGCTCGACAACTTCGCCTGGCGCCACCACGGCTTTGCCGAGAGCCGCCACTACATCGAACCGCTCACCGAGTTGCTGGCGGCCCTCCAAACCTGAGTGGTCGCCGACGTTGCGGAGGGCCCCGGTAGCCTGCGGCCATGCCCTTGCGTTTTGTGATCATCGGTGGTGGCCCTGCCGGAGTGGCTGCGGCCACCTATGCGGCCCGACTCGGCGCCGAGGTGACGGTGATCGAGCGGGACGTGCTGGGCGGCGCCGCCAACCTGTGGGACTGCATCCCGTCCAAAGCGATGATTGCCACCGGCGCCACGTTCAACCAGGTGGACGAGGCCGGTTCGATGGGTGTGGACGTGGCGGATGCGTCGGTGCATCTCGACTCGGTGCGCCAGCGAATCGAGGCGATCACCACGTCGCTTGCCAAGTCCAACCGCACCCTGCTCGAGAGCCAGCACGTCAACCTGGTGGAGGGAACCGGCCGGCTTGTCGACCCGCACACGGTGGTGGCATCGCTCGCCGACGGCACCGAGGTGACCATCGAGGCAGATGCCGTACTGGTGTCCACCGGCAGCCGCCCTCGAATCCCGGAGTGGGCCGAGCCTGACGGCGAGCGGTTGTTGACCACCCGCGACGCCTACCCGCCACCTGAGCTGCCCGAGCACCTGGTGGTGATCGGTTCGGGCGTCACCGGCGTGGAGTTCGTTCACATGTTCAGCTCGTTGGGCTCCCGAGTGACGCTCATCGTCAGCCGTCAGCAGGTGCTGCCCCAAAAGGATCCCGAGGTGGCGGCCGTGCTGGAGGAGGACTTCCTTGCCCGAGGCGTGCACCTGCTGAAAGGTGCCCGAGCCGTCGGCGTCGATCGCAACGACGATGCGTCACTCACGGTGCGCTGCGACGACGGCCGGGTGGTCACTGGCTCGCATGCGCTGCTCGCCATCGGCTCCATCCCCAACACCGAGGGCGTCGGACTGGTCGAGGCCGGTGTGGCCATGGACGGCCTCTGGCCCAAGCAGCTCGACCATCACCTGCGCACCAACGTTCCAACGGTGTACCTGGCGGGAGACGTGTCGGGGAAGCTGCCGCTGGCATCGGTTGCCTCGATGCAGGGCAAGAAGATCGCCGAGCACGTGATGGGCCTTCACATCGTCGAGCACCGCCACCTGGACTACGACAAGGCCGCTTCGGCCATCTTCACCCAGCCCGAGATCGCCGACGTGGGACTGGCCGAGGCCGACGCCTTCGCCGAGGGCCGCAAGGTGCGGGTGACCAAGGTGCCGTTCGCAACCACCGCCAAGGCGCTGATCAACAACGACGCCCGGGGGTTCGTAAAGATCATCTCCGATCCCGCCACCGGCGTGGTGCTGGGAGGCTCGATCGTGGGCCGGCACGCCGCCGAGCTGATCTCGGTGCTCGCCGTCGCCGTTACCGCCGGGCTGCGGGTGTCGGATCTGGCCGACAGCCTGCTGGTGCACCCGGCCCTCGCCGAGGCGTTGGCCGAGGCGGCCGAGTAGATCGGCCTGGCTCAGCGGTCCCAGGTCAGGTGTCGTGGGGGCCGAGAGTTTCCTGGTGGCGGTCGGCGTAGAACTCCCAACCGGGCCCGAAGTCCACGGCGTTGAGGCTGCAACAACGTCGCGAGGGAAGCCGTGCTGATCGCTACTTCGGCGTGCTCACGTCCTACCGGGGCGGCAGCATTCGCCCGGTGGTCTCGGTGGAGGACGCCATCGACCTCACCGGCAGGTCCAGTCAGGTCAGCTTGTCCAGCACGCGTCCCATCAGGCCGGTGCGGCCGGGCACCAACCGTGCCGTGATGTCCAGCAGTCGCGCGTCCAGACCGACCACCACCCGGGCCCGGTTGTGTTCGATGCCGCGCACCACTCCCTTGGCGACGGTGCTTGGTGGGCGCAGGATCAGCGGGGCCAGGCGCGACGAGGCCATGGCCGACAGTCGCTCACTCTCGGCACCTCGGGCGGCGTGCATGATGTTGGTGCGGATCGAGCCGGGAAACACCGCCGTGACCCCGATCGTTGATCCTGCCAACTCACCGCGAAGTGCTTCGGTGAATGAGCGAACCGCGCCTTTTGAGAGGGCGTAGGCGGCATTCTGGGGCAAACCGACAAACGCCACCATCGACGACATGTTCACGATGTGGGCCTCATCGGACTTGCGTAGGGTCGGCAGGAAGTAGTGGCAGCCGTGCACCACGCCCCACACGTTGATGTCGGTGATCCAGCGGAGGACGTCCAGGTCGTCGGCCTCGAAGCGTCCGGCCGCGGTCACCCCGGCGTTGTTCACCAGGATGTTGCAGGCACCGTGGGCGGCGACCACCTCGTCGGGCAACTCGGACATGCGGGCACGGTCGGAGACATCGGCGATATGCGTCGTGGCGTAGGTGTTGATGAGCGCACCGGTCTCGTCGAGGCCTGCTTGGTTGACGTCCACCAACGCCATGGCACAGCCGCGCTCGGCCAGGGCGAGGCTGATGGCCCGCCCGATTCCGCTGCCGGCGCCGGTGACCACGGCGACTCGGCCGTCAAGATTCTCCATGCCGCCATTCTGCCCGACCGCGTCGTTCATGGTCCGATGAGGACACGCAGGTCCGCGGAAACAGACGAAGAAGATGGCGGTGATGCTCTGCAGGAGGAGTGGATACTGGAAGGCGAGGGGCTCGGCCGGTCAGGGACTCGCGCAGCGGCCTGTTGGGTTACGTTGCTGGTGCCGCTGGGAGTAGATGAAGTGACCGGATGGAGTCCGCCATCGGAAGCCGACGTAGCTGGTCTGGTCGGGATCGCGGGTCATCACCCACGATGGACGGTGGGTCACTCTGTGGTGATGCCTGCACATCAGAGCAAGGTTTTCGACGTCTGTCGGGCCGCCGTGCTCCCATTCGTCGACGTGGTGGGCGTCGCACCAGCTTGCGGGCCGGTCGCACCCAGGGAAGATGCAGCCCCCGTCGCGGGTGAGGAGCGCTCGGCGCATCTGCCGGTTCGCGTAGCGCATTGCTCGGCCCATGCGAAGCGGGTCGCCGGAATTTGACACATCGAGTGGTCGGATCAGCCCGGCGGCCAGAACGAACCGCAGCACTTCCAGCGACAGGTGGTTGCCTTCGTCGTCGGTGAGTTTGCCGGTCTCCTCGTTGAGGATCACGACAAGCTCGGGTTCGGGCAGCCTGCCTTCTCCGTCGGGTACACCAGACCCACGTTCGAGGAGTTCCGCCAGGGCCTCAGCGGCTGCCTGCGCCCTTCTCGGCACTGGAGTTTCGTCGTCGGAAGCCTCAGCATCGCTGCGGTAACGGGTGAGCACTCGGTCGGTCTCAGCCTCGATCAACTTGCGGATTGTCAGGGCCAGTTCGCCCACCAGCTTGCCGGATACGTAGGTGAAACCGTCGGCGGTTGCCACCAGCCGTAGTTCGTTGTTGGCTGAGTCGGTTGCCGGGTCGTAGCCGCCGTCTTGGTCCATTTGGTGGCCGATGCCACGCAGTTCCCGGGCCCACCGCTCGAATCCGGCCACTTGGGCCAATTCGATGATCTCCGGGAGTAGGTCGTTGAGGCCGGACCAAATCCGCTTGTTCGACACTTGGTCGAGCACTTTGACGTGTTGCCAGCCGACTCGGCCGTCTTCGAGTGCGTCAATGATCAGTCGGTGTCGTGCGGTCATGCGGCGGGTGACCATGATCCGGGCGCCGCATGCCTTGGGGGAGAGCTGGGTGCGATCCGCAAGCCACGCCGATGCGGTGTGCCCATGGAGCGTGTCACACACCCCGGTTTCGGTGACTTCGAGCAACAGTTCTGCCCGTCGGTGGTCGATTCGCCGTTGCTCAGCCTCAAGGTCGATCAGTTCGGTCAGCGCGGGGGAGAGTTCGGTGCTCAAGTCGTGTGAGCGAAGAAAGTGAAGCCGCTCGGTCGACTCGGCGCGGACGGCTGAGCCGCTGCCAATCGCTTCGGACTCGTGTGAGTCGCTCCCGCCGGAGAACATGAAACAATCGTACACCCGTTCGACTCTGAGATCTACCAAATCTTTGGATCCTCGGCGGAAAGTGCGACGAAAAGCGCAACCCGAGGTACTCGCGATCCGTAACCTTGATTATGGTTCGTTGGAGTCACCGTTGAGCATGGTCGTTGAGCACGATGGAGGCATCCGGGTGACACCTGCAGCAGGTAAGGCCGACGGTAGGAGTGCCGATCGGTGACTTGAGCGGAGTCTGGTGGTTCGGCTGGGCGCTCTCGCTGTGGCGTTCACCACACTTCTGGTTGGCTGCGGGAATGATGTGACTGCGGACCCAGCGGTATCGGCAGCTCCCAGCAGCTCGGCGGTGGCACAGAGCACGTCATCAACTCAGCGGCCACCCTCCGAACCTCCCTCCGAACCTCCCACCGCTCCGCCCCCAGCGAGGCCACGAGCCGCCGCCGAAGCTCCGTCACCGTTACCCGGGATGCTCTCGGAGACCAACGGACGATTCTGTTTCGCGTTCGACTACCCCGAGACCTTCTTGGAGAGTGGCGACGAGTATGAGTCCTACCTCCAACAGGATCCGGGGCTTTGGCACATCACCGAGTCGAACAATTCGCCGGGCTCGTTTGTGGAAGGGACGGGAGAGGACGACAGCTTGAACGGTTGGCGGGTGACCGTGATGAGCACGGACCACGTCGCCGACCCCATGATGGAAACGCGCCGGGTGGTGAAGAACGGCGACTTCCACGTCAGCTTCACCGGCGCTGCGCCCGAGTCGGTGTTCGCTGAGTACGAGCCGATTTTCGATTACCTCGCTGGAAGCTTGACGGTGATCGAGGGCTGCGAGGGTTTCTGAGTGGGCTGATGCCCGGCTCGGCGCCTACGCCCACTCGGCGCCTACGCCCACTCGTCGGCGTCGGTGACGAAATCGGCGTGGCCGTAGCTGTCGAGCAGTTTGGCCAGGCGCTTGTTCAGGTGGGCATCGACGTGGCTGGATACCAGCGGCAGACGCAGGCCGAGGCGGTAGCCGAGGATCGAGCTCCCCACGACGGCAGCGGCAAGACCGGCCGCTATCTGCTTGTCGAGCCCGAACTCGATGCCCATCTCGTCGGACCGGTCGGTGTCGCCGCCCATGAACTGACGGATGAGCACGAACCGGGAGAATCCGTCCTCGAGCCACGCGTGTACCTTGCCGCCGATGGTCGACGTGTCGAAGAGGTCGACCGCCATCGTGCCGCGCACCAGGGTGCCGCAGGTCTCGTCGTCGTAACCCTCCCGCAGCGACACGTGGCGGGCGGTCAGCAGATCGACGATCCCCTGGGGCGTCTCGCCAAGCAGGTCCGCCGGCAGGCCAAGCAGGAAACACCGATAGCGGGACACCTCAACGGTCGCCCGCTCGTCGTCGGTAAAGGTGGTGCGGCCCGAGCCCAGCACCTTCATCGACAGCATGAACACGCCGATGAGCCCCGCCGGCATCTGGTCGACCTGAGGGATCGGGATGCCGTAGGTGGCGACGTCCCAGCGATTGGAGCGCAGCAGGTGGAAGCGCACCATCGAGTGCATCAGCCGCACCTTGGCCGCCGCCTGAAACCCCTTGCCGTGGCGATCGAGCGCGCCCGGCATCGTCGTGGCCGTGAAGAAGCTGGCGGTCTCGAACACCCGCTTGACCGCCGCCTCGTTCGAGAGGGCGCCTGTCATCGTCATGGGCAACGCCGCATACTTGTTGAGAAAGGTGGCCAGGAACGCGCCTCGGATGGCGAACGGTGTGGCCGTGGCCATCGGCACCCGTTCCTCAGCCGCACCCTTGCGAACCAGGTCGAGGTCGAGCCAGTCAGGCGTGGCCTCCATCGAGGCGATCAGGTCGCGCAGCTCCTGCGGTGCGTCCTCGACAGCATCAACACCCTCGGCGCAGGCCTGCTCGACCTGGCTGATCAGGGTGGCCAACCCGTGGGTTGGGATGAGCGCGGCGTAGGCGTCGGCCACCCGGTCGCCGGTCATCGTGTAGTTGCGCATGCGTTTCAGCAGCTCGGGCCGGTCGAACACGCGGCCAACCGGCTTGCGAATGCTCGCGAAGCGTTCGTCGTCGATGTCGGCGTCGTGGTCGAGACGCTCGGGAACGATCGAGAAGTCGACCTCGCCGTACATGTCGGGGACCAATACGGCTTGATCGAGCACGCTCTGGTCGTAGGTCGTTGTTGCCGGCATCAAGTAGCCCCTCTTCGATGTGCTGCGAACGGTAGTGCTCGTCGCAAACCTTGGCCCAGGGAAGTGGCTGGGCGGTCAGCCCGATGACGCCGGCGCTGCAGCAGAAGCCGCCGCTAGATCGAGCTGGCTAGTTCCCAGACCAGGAAGGGTGGAAGCCCTTGCGGCATGTACCGCCGATAGTCGTGCTGTTGTTCGACACCTCGCCCGGTTCACCAAACTGACCTGTGAAGCGTGGACACAGCGGATCGCCCGGGGTGAGCAAAGCGGCGCCGTGGCGCCGTGCCTGGCATTGTTGAGCGACCGCCTACGGAGGAACCCCGCCGATGCCAGTCGCCACCCCGGACAAGCTGTTGTCGTTGATCGCCCCCGGTGCCCAGGTGGTCGTCCGTGACGAGGAGTGGCTGGTGCGGGCGATCGAGCCCACGTCGGCCGATGGCGTGAAGGTGCGCTGCGTCGGCACATCGACGCTGGTGCGTGACGCCGAGGCCACGTTCCTCACCAAGCTGGACAACGTCGCGCCCCTCCGCCCGGAGGAGACCCGGCTGACCGCAGACCTCTCCCCGCGGTTCCGGGCCTCGCGCCTGTACCTGGAGGCGGTGCTGCGCAAGACCCCGGTGCCGGCCAACCAGACCGGCCTGGCCCTGGCCGACCGTCACCTGCTGAAGCGTCTCGACTACCAGCGCCGGGCCGCCCACAAGGCGATCGCCGGGTTGCGCCCCCGTCTGCTGATCGCCGATGCGGTGGGCCTGGGCAAGACGCTGGAGGTGGGCCTGATCCTCGCCGAGCTGATCCGCCGGGGCCGGGGCGACCGGATCCTGGTGGTCACGCCCCGCCACATCCTCGAGCAGTTCCAGCACGAGCTGTGGACCCGCTTCGCCATCCCGCTGGTGCGGCTCGACTCCGACGGCATCGCCAAGGTGCGCCGCGAGATCCCCGCCAACCGCAACCCGTTCAGCCACTACCGCCGGGCGATCATCTCGATCGACACGCTGAAGAACGCCGGCCGCTACCGCCACCACCTCGAAGGCATTCATTGGGATGCGGTGGTCATCGACGAGTGCCACAACCTGGTCAACCGGGGCACGCTCAACAACCAGCTCGCCCGGGTGTTGGCGCCCCGCACCGAGGCGCTGCTGCTCACCAGCGCCACCCCGCACAACGGTGACCCCGAGAGCTTCGCTGAGCTGATCCGCCTGCTCGACCCCACCGCCATCGCCGACCCGACCAACATCGATGCGGCCGACATCGACCACCTGTACGTGCGCCGCCATAAGGCCCACGATGAGGTGGCCGCCGAGGTGCGCGCCGACTGGGCCGACCGGCTTCAGCCCCAGCCGCTGCTCATCGAGGCCTCCGACGCCGAGAATGCCATGTTTGCCGAGCTGGCCAACACCTGGATCCACCCAGCGTCGGGCACGGCGCCGACGTCGGGCAAGGGCCGCAACCTGTTCCCGTGGACGCTCTTCAAGGCGGCGCTGTCGTCGCATCGCGCGCTGGGGGAGACGATCGTCGCCCGCCGCAACACCCTCGCCAAGCGGGACACCCCCGACGAGGGCACCAACACGGCCGCCATCGCCACCGAGGACGCAGCACTCCAACGTCTGGGCGAGCTGAACGCCGCCATCGACGACACCAGCGCCTCCAAGCTGACGGCGCTGATCGAGCAGCTGCGAGAGATCGGCGTGGACCCCCGCAGCAACACCCGGGTGGTGGTGTTCTCCGAGCGCATCGCCACGCTCGACTGGCTGGCCGCCACCGTGCCCAAGGCCCTCAAGCTGAAGGACTCCGACGTCCGGGTGTTGCACGGTGGCATGGCAGACGTCCGCCAGATGGACGTGATTTCCGAGTTCGGCCTGGCCGAGTCGGGCGTGAAGTTGCTGCTCACCGGCGACATGGCCTCCGAAGGCGTCAACCTGCACCGCCAATGCCACCACCTGATCCACTTCGACCTGCCCTGGTCGCTCATCACCATCGAGCAGCGCAACGGCCGCATCGACCGCTACGGCCAGCGTCACGCCCCCGACGTGCGGGCCTTGCTGCTCAACCCCGACCATCCCCACCTCAACGGCGACGTGCGCATCTTCACCAAGCTGCTCCAGCGCGAGCACGAGGCCCATCGGGCGTTCGGCGATTCGTCGTCGTTGCTCGGCGTGCACACCGAGGCGCTGGAGGAGGAGGCGGTGATGGCCGGCCTGCGCGCCGGCACCGACCCCGACGAGGCCATCCCGGCCGAGCCGACGGCGGCCTTCGACCTGATGGCGGTGCTGTCGGGCGCCACCGGCACCCAGGCGGTGCCCGTCCACCGGCCGCCCAGCCTGTTCGAGAGCGATGGGGCGTTCGTTGACGAGGCGCTGCATCAGGCCTTCGACGATGCCGACACCACCATGGACGTGCGCCGCGACCCGGGCGACGACACGTTCCTGTCGCTGGTGCCGCCCAAGGACCTGATCGGCCGCATGAAGGCCCTGCCCCGCACCTACCTGGTCGAGCAGCGGGTGGCCGAGCGGCTGAAGCTCACCGGCAACGAGACCCTGGCCAACGCCCAGCTGGACAAGGCCCGGGAGACCACCGATTCGGGCTGGCCCGACGTGGGCTTCCTCGCACCGCTGCACCCCTTTGGCGACTGGTTGGTCGACAAGGTGTTGGCCACCGTGGGCCGCAACGAGGCGCCGATCATCGTCGCCGACGTGGATGCCCCGGTGTTCTGCGTGCAAGGCATGTACTCCAACGGCCGCGGGCATCCCCAACTGGTCGAGTGGATGGCCGTCACCGAGCATCTCGGCACGCCGGTGATCGCCGACCTGTTCGAGGTGCTCCAGCGGGCCAACGTCGACGCCGACATGGCCAACCCCGGCACACCCATCGACGTCGAGGTGCTCCAAGACCAGCTGGGTGACGTCATCGAGCAGGTGCGCGGCGAGCTCGAGGTGCGACGTGACGCGTACGAGGCGCAGCTGACCGAGCGGCTGGCCGAGCCCCAGGTGCGGTTGGATGCGTGGCAGATGCAGTCCGAAGCGCTGGCGATGGACCTGGTGGAGCACCGGCGCCGGGATCGCCAGAAGGTGATCGCTGCGGTGCGCTCGGACACTGCCCAGCTGATCGAGTCGATGCGCACCCAGGGCGACCCGCTCATCCGGGTGCTGGCCGTCCTGGTGGGCCCGAACCACCGGTAGCCCAAGTCGGGCACCATTTGAAATGGCCGGACGAACGACGGCTGCCCGGTCAGCTCAGGTGAGGAAAGCCTGAAGGGCGACCGTCACTGTGGGGATGCCGATGATCATGGCGACCATCCATCGCGTTTGGGTGGCGAGGCGGTCCTGGATGCGACTCTCCATTTGGGACAACTGGGCGGCCAGGAAGTCTCGGGTGACCGGTTCGTCGATGTCTCGGGCTGGGAAGTTGGTCAGCATCTTCGACTGCGTCCTCGTCGGTGATGTCGGTCAGGCCGCTGTAGATCGCTGTGCGGCTGGCGTCAGCCTGAAGCCCTCCGGGCGGCCAACATCGGCATGCCGATTCCCACCAGAACCAGCGCGGTGCCGATCAGGCCGCCGACGAGTGCCACCGACGACATCGCCCCGGAGGCGTCGACCACCTGCATCCGTCCGGCCGTCGAGCGGGGCGACAGCCGGTCCTCGCATCTCACCGTGGTCGGGGCGCCGGCCGGCGCCTCAAACTCGATCACCCGTGAGACGCCGAAACGGTCGTTAGGCGCCACCGAACCCTCTCCGCCCAGGATGCGTTGGGTCGTTCCGTCGCTCAGGTTGATGTCGCAGCCGATGCGGTCGACCTTGGGGTGGTTCGGCCCGGAGGCCAGCACCCGGTAGGTGGTGTCGGCAGCATGGAACGTGATTGGCGAGCCGGTTTCGGCCTCGCCGACGTTCCTCCAGGGAGCGATGGCGTCCTGGGCCCACGACGCAACCAGCGCGCCCACGAACACCACGACGCCGAGCGACACGAGGGAGGCGGCCAGCCGGGCGCCGGGTTTCACCGACGCGAGCCTATGGGAGAGCCGTTCGAGCGGGACGTTCGCCCGTCGGGCTGTTCGCCAACGGGGCTACTTGATGAACGCCTGAAGGGCGACCGTCAGTGCGGGGACGGCGATGATCATGCCGACCGTCCATCGTGTGAGCGACGTCAACCGCGCATCCATCGACGTGATGATGCGGGCCTCCATCTGGGACATTTCCGTGCGCATCTGGGACACACCGAGGTGTCCCGCAACGGTACCCGCCTCGACGAGTCGCTCACCGGGCTCCTTCGAGCTGGTCAACTTGGGCTACCACGCCGAGTCGGCCGAGCAGCAGCTGCTTGCCGGCGTGTTTCGGCCTAGCCGGGGTACCAAACGTTGTAGCCGCAGTAGCTCGTTCGATACCAGAGCCGGCCGGACCCGCTCACGCCGACCTGCAGGTACCGATCGTCAGCCACCTGATTGACGGTGCCGCCGATGTCCGCAAAATCGTCCTTCACGCCCTTTTCCAGGAAACTCCAGTTACGCGAAATTCCGATTGGCTGGTCATCATCCAGCTTGCGCCAGTCCCCGCCAACCCGGTACCACCGTCGTGCCTCCTTCTCGAAACACCACATCTGGTTGCTTGAAGCCAACCCGCAAAACTCTTGGTTGGGGGCGGCAACGGCCTGGCGGATTTGACCCCCGCCTGTTTGCCAGGAACCATGATCACCAACATATGGGTCATACCACCAGAGTGATTTATTGGCGCTGACCCCCACTACGTAATCATTACCGACGGAAACCTGCGTGAGCTTTCCGCCAAGACTCTTCCAGCCGTGAGCCGGAGAGTGTTCATACCCGTCCCACGCTTTTCCGCAAACTCTGGCCGTATACACGTTATGTCCGGGGCTTAAACCAGCAATGTCTGCGCACGGGGTGCCGAAGTCTTGTCCCGTGGAGACTGATACCACGTTGCCACCCAGGTTGTTCCAGCTCTGCCAGCTGCACCCCACCCCATCGCATGCACCCTTGCGGTACCAGGTCTGGCCGTTGGTCAAGCGTGCGACGAGCAGGACCGTGTCGTACCTCAGGGTAGTGATCTGAACTGCGGTGGCATTTCGGCCAACCGTGGCCCAGCCCCGTGGATTGCATGTCTCCTCGAACGTATCCGTCTTACAAGTCATCGGCTGAACTTGAATGGAGCCGTCTTGAGACAGCGCCGCTGTCATGTACAGGTCGCCGTCAACGTGAGCTACGTCCACGTCTTTCAGGTAGCCGGGCGCAGCGCCAGCGACGCCCGGCACAGTCGCGACGCTGCCCAAGACCATGGATAACGCCAGCAACGCGTGCAGGGTCCGTCGAATCGACGTTCTGCGAAGGTCAGCGCCGCTCCTTGATGGAGGCGTCGAGTCACTTGTCATCGGCTTGCTCCCGATTGGATGTTAAGGACCGCCTACTAGGCAACCTCTCGATGTAAAAACATACTTCAGTAGTTGCTGGCCAGTCCAGCCATTCTGACTACAGGTGTTGCCGCTGACGGCGCAGCGGCAACATCAGCCATGGCGACCATCCATCGCGTCTGTGACGTCAACCGTTGGTCCAGCGTGGCGTTGATGCGAGTTTCCATCTGAGCCATTCGAACGTCGCTCTCAGCAATCCGCGCACTGAGGAAGTCGCGGGTGACGGGCTCGTCGATCTCTCAGGCTGGAAAATTGGCCGACATCTTCGAGCGCTTCCTCTTCGATGATGTCGGTGAGGGCCTTGTCAATCACCGTGCGGCCCGCGACCTACCACTCGTGCTTGGCCCAGCGGTCGGCCTCGGCGTTGGTGCTCGCAATCGTTGCGTGCTCGCCGTCGATGATGGCCGCCTGGCCGGTGGGCTCGTACAGGTAGCCGTCGACGTCGGCCAGGAAGTCACCGGCGAGGAAAAGTGGGGTGTTGACGGTTGGCTTGGGTGCTGTCTTTCTCATGAGGCTCTGGCCGATTGCGACGCAAGCTGGCCGGAACTCAGGTGAAGTAGGCCTGAAGCGCAACTGTCACCGTCGGGGCAGCGACGATCATGGCGACCATCCATCGCGTCTGTGATGTCAACCGTTTGTCCAGCGTGGCGTTGATGCGAGTTTCCATTTGAGCCATTCGAACGTCGATCTCAGCAATCCGCGCGTCGAGGAAGTCTCGGGTGACAGGCTCGTCGACTTCTCGGGCTGGAAAGTTGGTCAGCATCTCTTCGAGGGCTTCCTCTTCGATGATGTCGGTGAGGGCATTGTAGATAGCCGTGCGGCTCTTGTTGGTTAGGGCAATGATGTGCTCCCGCGGTCGGTTCGTCAACGCCTCGCCTGGGGTGGTGTCCAACGTACGGATCGAGGGAGACCTTGGAAATGGGTCGCGGTCCCCGGGTCGCGCTCCCCGCAGGCGGCGCCGCGGCGCCGTGCGGGCGAACCCTGCGGGGGAGTGGGCGAGGGTGACGTTTCCGTCGATCACCAACCGGGGTGAGTTCTTCTCCAACCACTATCTGGACGCGGTCATCGGCGGCGACCTCGGTGATCTGCGTAAGGCGTGGGACGAGGCGGAGGGCAAGGGCGAGCCGTCGGCGCGGTCCACGCTGAAGGGTGCGGCCAGCCGGTTCTTCAAAACCAGGGCGACGGCCAGCGAGGCCACCGGTGACCGGGCACCGGCTGCGATCGAGCACCTCAACGATGTGGTGCTCCAAGCACTGGGCTTCCAACCCAACCGTCAAAACCTCGATCTTGTGCGCAACACCACCGACCGCCTGACGATCCGGGCCGCAGCGACGGCTGAGACCGGCACGGGACGGTGGCTCGTCGCAATCGATGCTGGCTTGGCCGAGGCTCGCTGTCGACCAGAGCTTCCAAGGCAAGAGGCTCGGCAGCGGCTGTTTCAGGACGCCCTCTGGAGATCGGTACGTGTCGCCAAAGATGTTGGCTTACGGGCATTGCTCGTTCACGCCCGAGATGAAGAAGCGGTGGCGTTTTACACAGCGCTGACTCCGTCCTTCCGACCGTCACCGAGCGACGCCCTCCACCTCTACCTGCCAATTCGAGCGCTCCTCGAGATCCAGGGGTCCTCATGAGTGACGGTTTCTGAACCCACTCGTCCGCATGGTCTATGCCACGGTGGCAGCGCCGTCCCGCACGTGAAGCTACGCCCAGACCCGGTCACCCTCGCGTTTGATGACGCGGGCCGAGCGTCAGCTCATTGCGGGATCCGGGGTATGGGTGGTTGGCCTGGGCGCTGACTTTCTCATGAGGATCTGGCCGGTCGCTGAGCAGGCTGGGCCGGGTCTCAGGTGAAGTAGGCCTGCAGAGCGACCGTCACGGTTGGGGCGGCGACGATCATGGCGACCATCCATCGCGTTTGGGTGGCAAGGCGATCCTGGAGGCGACTCTCCATCTGGGTCATCTCACCCCGGAGATCGGACATCTGAGCAGCCAAGAAGTCTCGGGTGACGGGTTCGTCGATTTCTCGGGCTGGGAAGTTGGTCAGCATCTCTTCGAGCGCTTCCTCTTCGATGATGTCGCTGAGGGCAGTGTAGATAGCCGTGCGGCTCTTGTTGGTTAACGCCATGATGTGCTCCCGCGGTCGGTTCGTCAACGCCTCTCCTGGCATCATGTTCAACTTACGGATCGGTGGAGATCTTGGAAGTGGGTCGCGGTCTCCGGGGCGCGGTCCCCGGGTCGTGCTGCCCCAGGCGGCGCCGCGGCGCCGTCAGCACTGCGCCATAGGGCCTCGCTGAACCGCACGCGACAGAATGGGTTGATGCCCGTTCCCGCCCCGGACATGTCGAAGGTTGCTGCCGCGTGCGGCGCCGCGGCGCCGTGCGGGCGAAGCCTGCGGGGGAGTGGGCGAGGGTGACGTTTCCGTCGATCACCAACCGGGGTGAGTTCTTCTCCAACCACTACCTGGACGCGGTCATCGGCGGCGATTTGGGTGATCTTCGCAAGTCATGGGATGAGGCGGAAGGCAAGGGCGAGCCGTCGGCACGGTCGACGCTGAAGGGTGCTGCCAGCCGGTTCTTCAAAACCCGGGCGACGGCCAGCGAGGCCAGCGGCGACCGGGCACCGGCGGCGATCGAGCACCTCAACGATGTGGTCCTCCATGCTCTGGGCTTCGAACCCAACCGCAACGACCTCGAGCTCACGCGCAACACCACCGACCGGCTCACCATCCGGACCGCAGCAACGGCAGAGACCGGCACCGGCCTGTGGCTTGTCGCTCTCGACGCGGGCCTGGCCGATTCGGCCGACGACCTGTTCGACGATGGCCCACCAAACAACGACCCAGCGGCCCACGACCGACCAGCAGCCGGTCGCCTGCTCCACGAAGGCCAGCGTCACGGCGACAAGAAATACATCACCAGCGCCGCCGACGCTGTCGGCGAGCTGTTTGCCGTTGACGAGCCACCCCGTTTCGTGCTGGTGCTGGGCGGGCGGATCGTGTTGTTGGCCGAGCGGGCCAAGTGGGCCGAGGGCCGCTACCTGGCGGTCGACC